>OLOG01000003.1_pt1 | contig 277685 bp, 250 predicted proteins | sample 1672351 | NCBI WGS metagenome assembly OLOG01 (sample SAMEA3136674, study PRJEB25190) | human gut metagenome | biome: human gut; feature: human-associated habitat; material: faeces | place: Austria | collected 2013 | reverse complement strand
AGAAAGGCCGTGAGCCGCATCGTGGGGCGGGATACCCAGCGCCTGGACGAGGCCGGGGTCACCCGCGCGGCGGTGGAGACGGTGGCGGAGAATTTCTCGGATGGGGTCTTAGCGCCCCTGTTCTATCTGCTCCTCGGCGGGGCCCCGCTGGCCCTGTGCTATAAGGCCATCAACACCATGGACAGTATGATAGGGTATAAAAACGAACGCTATCTCTCTTTTGGCCGCTGTGCCGCCAAGCTGGATGACGCGGCCAACTGGCTCCCGGCCCGGCTCTCCGCGCTGCTGTTGGTGTTGGTCTCTGCCCTGCTGGGGGAGGACGCCCAAGGTGCCTGGCGCATCTGGCGGCGGGACCGGCGGAACCACGCCAGCCCCAACTCCGCCCAGACGGAAGCGGCGATGGCCGGGGCCTTGGGGATCCAGCTGGCTGGCCCGGCCTGGTATTTTGGCGAGAAGTATGACAAGCCCAACATCGGCGACGCAAAGCGCCCCGTGGAACCAAGCGATATTCTGCGGGCCGACCGTCTGCTCTACGGCGGGGGCGTGCTGGGCCTGGTTTTGCTGGGCCTGGTGCGCTGGGCGGTTTGGTTCTGGGGAGGGATCTGATGCGAAAAGGAAACCACGGCGGCGACTGGGCCGCCTACCAAGCCAAACACGACGCACTGCCCCGCTTGGATTTCTCCGCCAACGTCAGCCCCCTGGGTCCGCCGGAGGGCGTAAAGCGGGCCATGCGGGAGGCCATCGAACACGTGGCACAATACCCCGACCCCCGTTGCTGCGCCCTGCGGAAGACTTTGGGGGAGCATCACGGGGTAGACCCCGCCCACATCCTCTGCGGCAACGGCGCGGCGGACCTCATCGACCGCCTGGCCCTGGCCCTGCGGCCCAAGCGGGCCTTGGTGACGGCCCCGACCTTTTCCGAGTATGCCGAGGCCTTGGAACGGGTGGGGGGGCAAGTCATCTCCTTCCCCCTGCGGGAGGAGCACGGCTTTGCGGTCACGCCGGAGATACTCGACGCGATCACACCGGACGTAGACATTCTCTTTTTGTGCGAGCCGAACAACCCCACGGGGCGGACAACAGAGCCGGGTCTGCTCCAGGCGATCCTGGAGAAGTGCCGGGCCTGCGGGGTGCTGGTGGTGCTGGACGAGTGCTTTGCGCCGTTTTTGCTGACTCCCCGGTCTCAGATTCCGGTTCTGAGGGTCTACCGTTTGCTGATTTTACGGGCCTTCACCAAGTTCTACGGCCTGGCCGGGGTGCGCCTGGGCTACTGCCTGTGCGCCGACACGGACCTGCTCGACCGCATGGCCCTGGCAGGCCAGCCCTGGCCGGTGTCGAATCTGGCCCAGGTGGCGGGGGTGGCGGCCCTGCGGGAGACGGCCTACGCCGAGAAACTCCGGGCCTTGCTTGCGCAGCAACGCCCCTGGCTGAAGCAACAGCTGGAACGCCAGGGCTGCTTCGTGCTTCCCGGCGAAGCCAACTATCTTTTGTTCCGAAGCCCCGACCCGAAGCTGGGCCAGCGCTTAGAGCGCCAAGGGGTGCTGATCCGCACCTGTGCCGATTATGACGGTCTGGGGCCAAATTGGTTCCGCGTCGCCGTCCGCACGGCGGCAGAAAATCAACGTCTGATCGAAACCATGGAGGGCCTGCTATGACAAAAAATCTGATGATCCAGGGCACCATGTCCGGCGTGGGCAAGAGCCTGCTCACCGCCGCGCTCTGCCGTATTTTTCAGCAGGACGGCTACCGGGTGGCCCCCTTTAAGAGCCAGAACATGGCGCTCAACAGCTACATCACCCAGGATGGTCTGGAGATGGGCCGCGCCCAGGTCGTCCAGGCCCGCGCCGCCGGGAAAGAGCCGGACGTGCGCATGAACCCCATCTTATTAAAGCCCTCCAGCGACGTGGGCAGCCAGCTCATTGTGGGCGGCAAAGTCCGGGGGGAGTATCGGGCGGCGGACTATTTTAAAATGAAGCAGTCTCTCATCCCCGACGTGTTGGCGGCCTACCACAGCCTCGCCCAGGAGAATGACATCCTCGTCATCGAGGGCGCGGGCAGTCCCGCTGAGATCAATCTGAAGCAGGATGACATCGTCAACATGGGCCTGGCAAAGCTGGTGGACGCCCCCGTCCTCCTGGTGGGAGACATCGACCGGGGCGGCGTGTTCGCCCAGCTCTATGGCACCTTGGAACTGCTGGAACCCGACGAGCGGGCGCGGGTGGCCGGGTGCATCATCAACAAGTTTCGGGGGGATGTGGGCCTGTTAAAACCAGGCCTCACCATGCTGGAAGAAAAAACCAACATCCCCGTCCTGGGCGTGGTGCCTTACGCAACGGTCGATCTGGAGGATGAGGACTCCCTCGCCCCCTGTCTGGACCAGACGGAGGCGAGACGGCCCGTCGACATCGCCGTCCTTCGCCTGCCCCGGATCTCGAACTTCACGGACTTCACCCCGCTGGAGCACCACCCGGCCTTAGGCGTGCGCTACGTCTCTAAGGTGGGGGAGCTGGGCCAGCCCGATCTCGTGGTCTTGCCCGGCACGAAGAACACGATGGACGATCTGCTCTGGCTCCGACAGAACGGCCTGGAGACTGCCGTGAAGCATCTGGCCGCCAACGGCACACCTGTTTTGGGGATCTGCGGCGGCTACCAGATGCTGGGCCGGACGCTGGCTGACCCCTATGGGGTAGAGAAGCTGGGCGTGTTATCCGGCCTGGGCCTGCTGCCCTGTGAGACGGCGTTTTCCGCCCAGAAGACGCGCACCCGTGTCACAGCAGAGGTGACCGCCCCTCTCTTCTCCGGGGCCAAGTTAGACGGCTATGAGATCCACATGGGCGTGACCAAGGCAGGGGAGGGGGCAACGCCCTTCTGCCGCCTGTCCGACGGACGGACGGACGGGGCCGTGGCCGGGAACGTCTTTGGAACCTATCTCCATGGTCTCTTCGACACGGGAGAGCTGACCGATGCCCTGGCCCGTTGGCTGCTCACCCGCAAGGGCCTGGACCCCGTGGCCGTCCAGCCGGAGGACCAGAAGGCCTATCAGGAGCGGCAGTTCGACCTCCTGGCCGATGTGGTCCGAAACAGCCTGGATATGCACGCCGTTTACGCTGCCTTAGAAGGGAAGGAGACGCCATGAAACACGAACGCCCCGCCGACATCGAGCGCACCAGTATGGCCATCATCACCCAGGAGCTGGCGGACCTGGGCATCGAATTGCTCCCGGACGAGGCCCCTGTCATCAAGCGGGTCATCCACACCTCGGCGGATTTTGACTACGCCGAAAACCTGGTGTTCACCCCCAACGCCGTCCGTCTAGCGACGGACGCTTTGCGGCGGGGCGGGCAGACCATCATCACCGACACGAACATGGCCAAGGCCGGCGTCAGCCGTGTGGGCCTGGAGAAGCTGGGGGGACAGGTCCTCTGCTTCATGGCCGACCCGGACATTGCCCAGCGGGCGAAAGACCAGGGCAGCACCCGCGCTGTGGCCGCCATGCAGAAGGCTGCGCAGGCCTACCCTGGCGCGATCCTCGCTGTGGGCAATGCGCCCACGGCCCTCTTCGAGATCGTCCGCCAGATGGAGCGGGGGCTTCGCCCTGCCCTAGTCATCGGGGTGCCCGTGGGCTTTGTGAACGTGGTGGAGGCGAAAGAGGCCGTCCTCGCCGCCTGCCGGGCATACGACGTCCCCGCCATCGTGGCCCTGGGCCGCAAGGGGGGGAGCAACGTGGCCGCCGCCATCTGCAACGCCCTGGTCTACGGGGCGGGGGACCTGCTGGACCCCACGGCCCGTGGGTGGCAGTAAGGCCCAAAATTTGACAAAAAAACAGGGACGCGGCCCGGTTATGGGTTGCGTCCCTGTGCTGTCCCTATTATAATAAGGGGGTGCTTACTTGGCGTGTTCCGTCTGCATCCGCAGGTGGATGCCCCGCATGTGGTCCTGGAGCATGGTGTCGGCAAACTGGATGAGTTCCTCCGGCGTGCGGTCTACCTCGCCCAGCAGCCAGCTCTCCACGGTCCCCACCAGGGCGATGGTGTAAAACTGCACCACCAGCTCGTCGGCGGGGCAGTGCAGCTCGACTGCGAGCTTGTCCACCGTGGTCCGAACGATGCCGGAGATGCTCTCCTGAAAGAGCTTCCGCAAGTGGCTGTGCCCGATGGACTGGAACGCGCAGAGGCAGAAGGCCCGGTTGTCCTGGATGTATCGGAAGAGCTGCAATAACCCCTCCCGCCAAAACTGCACGCCCTCGTGCTGGCGCAGGAGGGCCAGCGCCTCTTCTTCAAACATCCATTGGATCAGGGCGTAGATGTCGGCAAAGTGATAGTAAAACGTCTCCCGCCGCAGACCGCAGAGGCTGGTGATCTCCCGGATGGAGATCTTCTCCAGGGGCTTTTGCTCCATGAGCTGCTTGAGCGCTGCGGCCAGTTCTTTCTTGGTGGTGCTTGCGTTGTGGTATTGCATGGCGGAGTCTCCTAAACACTTGGCTCCCCTGAAAGCGAAGCTGACGGAGGGCGTTTACCTCCTCAGTATAGCATAGAGAGCATCGTCTGCGCACCCGCCAAACCCACCGAAGATTTTTTACAAATCACAAAAATATGTTAAAATTCTAACAACAGTGGGGCATTTGTCTCTTGCCCTGCCCGCCCCTTCCGTCGTATCCTGACAGAAATGCTTTTTTTGAATGGACTGGACAGTCCCGAACCCCACAGGAGGTGGATCTATGAGCAAAAAACCCGACGGGCCGTCTTTTTTTGAAAAGCTGGCCACCGCCATCGTGGACCGGCGCAACCTGATCTTCTTTCTCTATCTCTGCGCCATGATCTTCTGCGCCATTTCCAGCGGGTGGGTCCAGGTCTGCAACGACCTGACCGACTACCTCCCCGCCAGCACCGAGACGCGCAGGGGCCTGACCATCATGGACGATGAGCTGACGACTTACGGCACCGCCCGCATCATGGTCACAAACACGACCTATGACATCTGCGCGGACCTGGCCGACCAGATCGAACGCATCGACGGCGTGACCAGCGCCACCTTCGGCGAGGACACTGTAAAGACCGACGCCGATACCACCGGTGACGACGAGGATGCCCCGGAGACACCGGAGGACATCGCCGAATACTTCAAGGGATCGGACGGCCTCATCAACGTTACCTTCGCTGGGGAAGAGGATGACCAGGTCAGCCTCGATGCCATGAACGAGATCAAAGAGGTCCTCGCCCCCTATGACGTGTACATCGACAGCAGCGTGGGCGACTCCCAGGCCGACACCCTGGCCGGCGAGATGAACATCATTTTCGCCATCGCCATCGTCATCATCGTCCTGGTGCTGACGCTGACCTCCCACTCCTTCGCAGAGGTCCCCGTGCTGCTCGTTACCTTTGGTGCGGCGGCGCTGCTCAACAAAGGCACCAATTTCTTGTTGGGAGAGATCTCGTTTATCTCCAACTCCGTGGCCGTGGTCCTTCAGCTGGCCCTGGCCATCGACTACGCCATTATTTTGCTCCACCGCTTCTTGGAGGACCGGCAGCACACGGACAACGACCGCAGCGCCTGCATCTCCGCCCTGGCCGCGGCCATCCCCGCCATCGCTTCCAGTAGTTTGACGACGGTCTCCGGCTTGGCTGCCATGATGTTTATGCAGTTCCGCATCGGCTTTGACCTGGGCCTGGTGCTCATCAAGGCCATCTGCTTCAGCCTCATCTCCGTCTTTACCCTGATGCCCGGCCTGCTCATCCTTGCCTCCAAGGCCATGGAGAAGACCAAGCACCGGAACTTTATCCCCTCCATCGACGCCTGGGGCCGGTTTGTGGTCAAGGCCCGGTACATCAGCGTGCCGATCTTTGCGGTGCTGCTGATCCTGGGCTTCTGGATGTCCCAAAAGTGCCCCTATGTCTACGGCTACACCCTGCTGGACACCAGCCGTCAGAGCGAGAGCCAGATCGCCGAGGACCGGGTCAATGACGTCTTCGGCCAGCAAAACGTCGCCGCCCTGCTGGTCCCCAAGGGGGATTATGCCAAAGAAAAGGCGATCTTAGACCAATTAGAGACCTATGACGAGATCGACACCGCCATGGGCCTGGCGAACATCGAGGCGAAAGACGGCTATACGCTCACCGACGAGCTCAAGCCAAGGCAATTCTCCGAGCTTATCGACATGGACTATGAAGTGGTCTGTCTGCTTTACAGCGCCTACGCTGCCGACCACGAGGATTACGGCCGCATCGTCGGCGGCATCGAGGACTATGCCGTGTCCCTCATGGATATGTTCCTCTTCGTCTACGACGAGGAGCAGGCGGGATACTTCACCCTGGATGACGATGTCAAACAGGACTTGGAGGACATGCACCAACAGCTCACCGACGCCCAGGCCCAAATGCTGGGGGAGAACTACTCCCGCATGGTCCTGAAGCTCAACCTGCCGGAGGAAGGCGACGAGACGTTCGACTTCCTTCAAACCGTCCACAAGATCACCGGGCAGTATTACGACAGCGATGACTTTTACTTAGTGGGCAACTCCACCAGCGACTATGACCTCTCCACGTCCTTTGCCCATGATAACGTGATGATCTCCGTCCTGTCTGTGGTCTTCGTGATTCTGGTCCTGCTCTTTACGTTCCAGTCCGTGGGCCTGCCGGTGCTGCTGATCATGGTCATTCAGGGCAGTATCTTCTTTAACTTCTCCTTCCCAGGCCTGACGCAAAGCCCCATCTTCTTCCTGAGCTACTTGATCGTCACGTCCATTCAGATGGGCGCGAACATCGACTACGCCATCGTCATCTCGACCTGGTACCGGGACCTGAAAACGACCATGGAGCCGAGAAAGGCCATTGTGAAAGCCCTCCAGCTCTCCTTCCCCACGGTGCTGACCTCCGGCTCCATCCTGGCCTCGGCCGGCTTCCTGATCGGCAAAATTTCGACGGACGGAGCCATTGTGGGCATTGGTTCCTGTCTGAGCCGAGGGACCCTCATCTCCATGTTCCTGGTCATGTTCGTCCTGCCGCAGATCCTGCTGCTGGGTGACACCATCGTGGAGAAGACCAGCTTCCGCGTGCCCGTTCCCGAAGCCCGGCGGCGGGCCACCGGCACGGTCTTTGTCAATGGCCGCGTCCGGGGGCGCATTTCCGGCATCGTGGACGCCAACATCCAGGGTGTGATCCGGGGGGATGTCAACGCCCTCATCGGCACCGGGGCCTACCAGAACCAAGAACCGGGGGAGGAGGAACGCAACCCCTTCGCCCCCACGATCAAATCCACCGGCCCGGCCCCGCAGGCACCTGCCCCGGACAGCCCGCCGGACCAGGATGCAAGCCCTACGCCCATTCCCAGCGGAAAGGAGGAGACGGATCATGAACAGCAAGACCAGTAAAGTCCTGGCCATGTTTCTGACGCTCTGCCTGCTCCTGAGCCTGGCGGCCCCGGCCTTCGCCGCGGGAAACCAGATCATCATTGGAACGAAGGAAGAACTGCTGACCTTCGCCCAGAACTGTACCTTAGACAGTTGGTCCCAGGGAAAGACCGTCGTTCTCACCGGCGACATTGACCTGACCGGCACCGACTTTACCCCCATCCCGACCTTCGGCGGCCACTTCGACGGCCAGGGCCACGCCATCACCGGCATTACGCTCGACGGCAGCGGCAGCAATCGGGGTCTGTTCCGGTACCTGCAAAAATCCGCCGTGGTCGAAGATCTGAAGGTAGAGATCAGCATCACCCCGACGGATTTTCAGGATTCCCTGGGCGGCCTCGTGGGCAACAACCGGGGCCTTATCCGCAACTGCACCATCACCGGCAACTTGAAAGGAGAGAGCAGCGTCGGCGGTATCGTCGGCATCAACGAGGCCGGGGGACAGGTCATCAACTGCACCTTCAACGGTACGGTCGTCGCCACCCATTATGTGGGCGGTATCGTGGGACAGAACTTGGGCAGCATCTTGCAGTGCGTGAACCAGGGCGGCATCAACACCGTGGAGATCGAAAGCTCCACGGACTTAGATGACCTGCCCGACCGCCAATGGAACTCCACCGAAAACGTCCCCACCAGCACCGACATCGGCGGCATCACCGGCTACTCCTCCGGCATCGTCCAGAGCTGCCGAAACATCGGGGCCGTGGGTTATGCCCACATCGGCTACAACGTCGGCGGCATCGCCGGGCGGCAGGCGGGCTATTTGGACGGCTGCACCAACGAGGGCCTCATCTTAGGCCGAAAGGACGTGGGCGGCGTGGTCGGCCAGCTGGAGCCGGAGGTCTTTCTCCGCTACGGTGAGGACACCCTCAATGACGTCTGGGATCAATTAGATACCCTGGGCAGCCAGGTGGACGGCCTGCTGGGCACCATGGACAACGCCAACACCAACGTGACCTGCCAGCTCAACAACCTCTCCTCCAACGCCTCCAACGCCCAGAACGCCGCCGGCGACCTCATGGACCTGGCGAAAGACTGGGCCAACGGGAATTTAGACTCCATCAACGATCTCACCGCCCGCATCTCCTGGAGCCTGGACCAGATGGAGCCTATCTTAGATACCCTCACGGACCTGCCCGACCAGATGACCAAGGCCGTGGACTACTTAAACGACGGCCTGGACAAGCTGAAGAACGCCGGGAACATCACCAGCGACGCCATGGATGCCATGAAGGACGGAATCGACCAGGCCCAGGACGCCGCTGACCAGCTCTCCGACGGGCTCAAGCACCTGCAAAATGCCAAGGCGTATCTCCGCGATACTCTGGGCGACAGCAAGAAGCTCCGCCAGGGCCTGGACCAGCTGGCCAACGGTATGGAGGAGATCAGCACCGGCATGAAGGGCTTCTCCACCGGCATGGGGGAGATCCAGGAGGCCCTTGGTACCCTGCTGGAGGGTGACCCAAGCGGGAGCCTGAAGCAGTTTCAAGACGCCCTCAAGACGCTCTCCACCGCCAGCGACAACGTCTCCAGCGGCTTCTCTAACGTGAACCAGGCCCTGAAAAAACTGCGGGATAACTTCAATGCCAACGGCGACCCCATCGAGAACATTCAGGCCGCCTTAGACGAACTGGACCGCGCCGTGGATGACCTCCGGGCCGCCGCCGACACCCTGAACGACGCGGGAGATTCCCTCAAGGACGCCATGGACATTCTGCAAGACGCCGAGACCGTGCTGGAAGACGCCATTGACGCATTCCAGTGGGCAGGCGACGCCATGAACGAAGCCTTTGCTCTCTTGGACAAGGCTACGGAAGACCTGCACACCATGGTCAAGACCCTGGCTGAGGAGCCGACCATCTCCTTCACCCCCATCGGCAGTGACATCACCGCCAAGGGCGACGAGCTGGACGATGCAGTTTCGGACATCATCGACAACGCCAAGAAGCTCACGGACGTGGTCAGCGGCTCGGCGGACAACATTCTGGCGGACCTGACCACCATCAGCGACCAGGTCCAGTCCATCACCGACCTGCTCCGCCAGGAGACCCAGGACGCCAAGGACGAGGCCGACAAGAACCTGGTGGAGGACATCTCCGACCAGATCGACAGCGACCAGCAGCGCACCGGCTGCGTCTCCTCCAGCACCAACAACGGCGAGGTCCAGGGCGACGTGAACGTGGCGGGTATCGCCGGGTCCATGGCCATTGAATACGACTTCGACCCGGAGGACGATCTGGTCAAAGAAGGGGACCGCTCTCTGGACATCACCTACCAGACCAAGGCCGTCATCCGCCGCTCCGTGAACCACGGCACCATCACCGGCAAGAAGGACCAGGCCGGGGGCGTGGTGGGCCGTATGGACCTGGGCCAGGTCACCCACTGCGAAAACTACGGCACCGTTTCCAGCACCGACGGCAGCTACGTCGGCGGCATCGCCGGCGGCTCCTGGGGCACCATCCGGGAGAGTTGGTCCCGCTGCACCCTCTCTGGGGACCATTATGTCGGCGGTATCGCAGGCTACGGCACGAACCTGAAAAACTGCCGCTCCGCCGTGGAGATCACCGACGCGAAGGCCTACACAGGTACCATCGCCGGGGACCGGGACACCGAGGGCATCGTCACCGGCAACACCTTCACCCACGACAGTCTCGGCGGCATCGACGGCATCAGCTACGCGGGCAAGGCCACCCCCGTGACCTTCTCTGCCCTCTGCGCCAGCGGGGCCCCCAGCACCTTCGCCCAGATGGAACTGACCTTCCAGGCCGACGGGAAGCTGGTGGAGACCGTGCCCTTTACCTACGGCGAGGGCTTGGACAGTCTCCCCGACATCCCCGCCAAGAAGGGCTACTCCGCCGCCTGGCCGGACATGGATTACAGCCACCTGACGGCCAGCCAGACGCTGGAGGCCATTTACACCCCCTACACCTCCTCCCTGACAGACGGCGGCCAGCTGCCGGAGATCCTGGTGGACGGCAGCTTCAGCGCCCAGGCCGAGGTCAGCCACACGAGCCAGGAAGTCTCCTGGACCACAGAACGGGGCCGCACCTACAACGGTCAGGGCTACACCGTCACCGTCAACGACCCCACCCTGGACGTCGTCTCCTACACCGTCCACTGCCGCATCCCCGAAGAGGGCGGCCGGTACAGCGTCTGGATGGAGCAGGACGACGGCACTTGGGTCCGCCAGGACAGCACCAAGGACGGCAGCTACCTCCTCTTCCCGGCCACGGCGCATAGCGTGACCTTCTGCCTCATCCAGGAGCCCAGCGCCCTCCAGCTCCTCGTGCCCATCGGCATTTTGGTGGCAGGGCTGCTCTTCCTCCTCTGGTACCGGAAGAAGGCCAAGAAGAAAGCGACGGAGGGGGAGAAGGCGGAGAAGCCTAAGAAACCCAGAAAGAAATTCAACCTGCGGAAAAAGAAATAACTTCCTCACAAATGCGGCAGTGTCACACGATACTGCCGTAATTTGCTTTCTCCCGCCTCCAACACCTGGTCAATGTCCCGCAACAACCGCGCCCGTTCCCAAGGCAATTCTCCGTGCAGCTGCACCGCATTTGAAGCTCCCATCGCCGCAAAGGTCACGGGGATGGTCAAAGTCTGAACGAGCGTTTTTAGCTCCTGATACTTCTCCACTTCGCTTTCCTCTTCCCAGTTCCCGCGCTGAATCTCTGCAAAAAGTTCGGACTCTGAATAAACCGTCAGCATGTTTGCTCCGATGAGCCGTGGGTGAAGCTGGTTGCAAAGCTCCGCCGTAGCCTTTGCTCCCGCCTCCCCCCGTCCTGCGCCAGAAATGCCGGTGAGATAGAAAAAGTTGTAACCGACGCCCACTTGGTCTAAACGGCTGCACTGGGTCAAAATGTCTGCCGCTGTGTAACCCTTGTGCATGAAGCGCAGAGCCTCGTCATCCCCCGTTTCCATGCCGATGGTCAGGCCGTCATACCCCGCCTGACGCAGGGCGAATAGGTCTTCGTCTGTTTTTTGGACTGCATCCGTTACCCGCGCAAAGCAGCCGATCGTCTCCACCTTGGGGAGATACTGCCGAATGAGGTCTGCGATCGCCAACAGCTTTTCCGTCCGCAGGACAAAGGGGTTGGCCCCCGTCAAAAAGACCCGGTAGATTTCTTTGGGGGTGGGGATCCCATTTAACCGGGCGATGAGCTGCGAAATGGGGTCACGGTCTGCCGTCTGCACCTCCAGCAAATCGCTCTCTAACTCCTGTCTGGGCGAGAGGCGAAAGGGAAAGGGCAGGTCCGCATAAAGCGTGCAGAATTTGTACTTGTGGTGGGTACAGCCTGCGGTGACTTGCAGCAGCAGCGAACCCGCCTCATAGGGCGGCCGCCAGATGGTTCCTGTGTAATGCATGGTGCTTGCCTCCTTTTTTGCCACAGTATAGCAGGCCGCCGGAAAAAGAAAAGTACGGTACTTTTTTGCAGTACTTGTCTGCATGTCGGTTCCAGGCGTATACTGAGCAGGAAGGAGGGGAGCGCCATGCGAAAAACAGAGATGGCCATTCAGCGCTGTAAGACCATGTCCACCCTGCAAAAAATCTTGGGCGGCAAGTGGAAGCTGGAGCTGCTGTATTACATCGGGGTAGAGCATATCTGCCGCTTCGGGGCCTTGCGGCGGAAGCTGGGGGAAATCACGGAGTCCTCGCTGACGAAACAACTGCGGGAACTGGAAGCGGATGGGTTTCTTTTCCGCCATGATTTTCAAGAGGTGCCGCCCCACGTGGAATATGAGCTGACAGAGCTGGGGGAGAGCTTTCTGTCGGTGCTGGATGTGATGAAGCGGTGGGGGGATGAAAACTTGAGTGGGTTGGGAATTACTTAAGCAAGTGCAAGGCATTGTGTGGGCGCAGGGGCGCCCCCGGCGGCAACGTTGCTCTTTTGTGATCCTCTTGCAGGATAGACTAACAACAGAGTGCAAAACACAGCGCCGGTATCGTTGCTACGATACCAGCGCTGTGTTTCTATCACGACACAAAGTCCAAGGGAAAACTCAGCCTTCGATCATGGCTTTTAATTCTGCCCGGTCCAGGTCGCTGAGCAGATTCGTCATGCTCCGCAGGCTGATGCCGATGGTGGAGACGTTGTGCAGCAGAGCGGAGGTGGCGGGAGGCAGGACGCCGAAGGCGCCCAGGCCGATGAGAGTGCCGTTGAAGCCGATGACGAAGCGGTAGTTGGACCGGATGCGCTTCATCAGCTCCATGGAGATCTTCCGCAGGGTGACCAGCTGCGCCAGGCTGTCGGCGGCCACGGTGATGTCGGCGATCTCGCGGGCAATGGCGGCGCCGTCGCTGATGGCGATGCCCACGTCGGCGGCGGAGAGGGCGGGGGAATCGTTGATGCCGTCGCCCAGCATGATGACGGTGCGGCCTGCGGCGTGCTCGGCGGCCACGTAGCTGGCCTTGTCCTCCGGCAGGACCTCGGAGCGGTAGTCGTCCACGCCGACCTCGGCGGCGATGGCGGCGGCGGTGCGATCGCTGTCGCCGGTGAGCATCACGGTCTTGCGGATGCCCAAGGCACGCAGAGCGCGGATGACGCCCTTGGCCTCCGGGCGCAGGGGATCAGAGATGCAGATGACGGCAGACAGCACGCTGCCAATGGCCAGGTACAGATGAGTGTACTGGTTGGGCAGAGCGTCGAACTTGGCCTGCTCCCCTTCGGGGACGACGCACTGCTCGTCCTCAAAGACGAAGTGGGCGCTGCCGATGACGACCTTCTCCTCGCCCACCCGGCTGGCGATGCCGTGGGCAACGATGTAATCGACTTCGGAGTGCATCTCCTCGTGGGAGAGGTCCTTGTCCTTGGCGGCCTGGACCACGGCGTTGGCCATGGAGTGGGGGAAGTGCTCCTCCAGGCAGGCGGCCAGGCGGAGCATGTCGTTCTCCTCCTTGCCGTGGAAGGGCACGACCTGGACCACGGTGGGGCAGGCGCGGGTGAGGGTGCCGGTCTTGTCGAAGATGATGGTGTCGGCCTGGGCCAGGGCCTCCAGGAACTTGCCGCCCTTGACGGTCGTGTGGCTGCCGCTGGCCTCGCGCATGGCAGACAGCACGGCCAGAGGCATGGCCAGCTTCAGGGCGCAGGAGAAATCGACCATCAGCACGGACAGGGAACGGGTCACGTTCCGGGTCAGCAGATAGGTCACGGCGCTGCCAGCCAGGGTGTAGGGCACGAGCTTGTCGGCCAGATGGGCGGCCTTGTTCTCGGCGGCGGACTTGAGCTTCTCGGACTGCTCGATCATCTGGACGATCTTGTCGTAGCGGCTGGTGCCCTTCTGCTGGGTGATCTCGATGAGGCACTCGCCCTCCTCGACGACCGTACCGGCGTAGACGGTCTTGCCGGGGCCTTTGGGCACGGGCACGGACTCGCCGGTGAGAGAGGCCTGGTTGACCATGACCTCGCCGGACTGGACGACCCCGTCCACGGGGATCATGCCGCCCATGCGGACGAGGATGGCATCGCCGGGCTGGACCTGGGACAGGGGGACGAGTACATCGCCGTCTGCCGTGTGCAGCCAGACGCGGTCCACGTTCAGGGACATGCACCGGGCCAGGTCGTCCACGGATTTCTTGTGGGTCCACTCCTCCAGCAGCTCGCCCAAGCTCAGCAGGAACATGACGGAACCGGCGGTAGAGAAGTCTCTGCGGGCCATGGAGATGCCGATGGACAGGGCGTCCAGCAGTTCCACGTGCAGTTTACGCTTCCACAGACACTGGATGCCCTTCACCAGGTAAGGAACGGAGCGATACAGCGTGTAAGCCGTGGCCAAAGGCGCAGGAAGAAGGGCAGAACGCAGGGCCTTGGACACGATCTTCATCACCAGTTTTTCCTGATACTCCCGGTTCAGTGCCCGCCCGGTGTGGGTGGGGGCCAGCTTGGCAATCTCGGTGGACGTATAGGAGAAGCGGCTGAGGAAGGTCAAAAGTTCTTGCCGGTCGCCCTCATACCGGACAATGGCGCAGCAGGTGCGCTCATGCACGGTGACCTGCTGGGCAGCGGGCCAGGTGCAGAGATAGGCTTCCAATAAGTCAGCCTGCTCCAGCGTCATGCGGTTCTGGATCACCTGCACCCGGATACGCCCACGGGATTCATGGACGATTTTGAATTTCATAGTGAAAACCTCCAAAACGGGAAAACAGAGAGGGCATTTGGCCCTCTCTGCCTCATGATCGATCAATGGATGTGCGGAACATCACGGGGGGAGAGAGTGGGATCAAGCCTCCGCCTCTTCTTCGGCAGCAGCCTCGGTGGTTTCCTTAGCGGCGTCCTCGATGATGACGTCCTCCTTGGCGGCGCGTTCCTCGTTGATGTCCTTGGCGCTGGCCACGATGTCAGCGGCGCTCTCCTGCACCTTGTCCACGCCCTTCATCAGGCAGTCCTTCACGCGCAGCGCAGCGGCGGTGGTGTGGGCATAGACATTCTTGGCATCCTTGCTGGAGAGCAGCTTCAGACCAGCCGTGCCAAACAGCAGGCCGCCGGCGAACAGAGCTGCGTGAGTGTACTTCTTAAAGTCGATCATGATCGTTACCTCCTGGTCAATTCGGTTGTTTTTAGCTAATTAGATATGTCTTACTTGCGTTTGCGGCCGGTAAGCATGGCCATAATCATACAGATCATAGCCGCATGCGCCCAAAAAGAATGCTTTTTCACTTGGCCACCCCCTTAACAAAGCCACAAGCTAGGTTATCGTTTGGTAAAATTGTAGCGAATTTTAGACGCAAAAACACACCGATTCCGTCAGGAATCGGTGGTTTTAGACATTTTGTTGGGCCATCTGCCGCCGGTACTGGGCAGGGGGCAGGTGGTAGTGCCGTTTGAAGATCTGGGAGAACTGGCTGGCGCTCTCATAGCCCACGGAGGCGGCCACCTGCAAAACCGTCTGGTTGGTGTTTCGCAGCAGGTCGGCGGCCAGATCCATCCGGCGGGCCTGCAAAAACTTTCGGGTGGACTGCCCGTACATCTGCCGGAAACCTTCCTTTAAGAACGTCCCGGAGATGTGAAAGCGCCGGGCCATGGCTTCGATGGTGAGGGGCTGGCTGAGGTTTTCCAGCATGTAGTCGTGAGCATCCCGAATGGCCTGGACCTGTTCCCGGTCCCAATAGCGCCGACCGGGGCTGCGCAGGGGGACGACGGCTTTGCTCTGCATCAGGTACAGCAGCTCCACGCCCTTCATGGCGCAGTATTGGCCCCGTTCCGTTTCCGGTAAGTCGTCCAGCTGGGCGAAGAAGGCGCTGTTCCAAAGGCTGCTGGGGAAAAGCAGACACCCGCCGCCGGCCTGGAGCAGCTCATCCAGTTTGTGGGTCAGCAGCTGGCTGTCGGCTGCGCCCCAGAGGCTGGTCAGCGCGGCGAAGGGGGTCGGTCCGTCCAGCCGTATTCGGATGAGCTGGACCCTTGCCTCTCGGCTTTCCACCCGATGCACCCGCAGGCGGGAGGAGACGAGTAGAATGTCCTGGGGATTCAGGTCCAAGACCTGTCCCTGCTCCAAATAGAGCTGGAGGCCGCCAGCCTGACAAAACAACAGGCAGACCGGGCCACGGAGGGAATCCGACAGCCAGGCATCCCCCTGGCCGCCGGTCAACTGGCAGATCTGTAAGCCCGGCAGGGCATAGGACCATGCGACACTGCCATCTGGCTCCATCGGTAGCAAACGCTCGACCATGGCAGTACCTCCTCCCAAATGTTAGCAAATCCTCACGCTCGGCCAAGAAAAAAGTTCATCTGGAGGATGAACCTGCGAAGAATTCACTACAAAGAATTAGCGTTCCCTAATTACGGGTTAGATGATAGCATAGACTAACTGAAAAAGCAAGAGGAAAATCCGAAAAAGAGGAAAAAATTTTCAAAAAGGTCCTCTGCCGGCAGGGCAGAGGACCAGGACTTGTTATTGAATGGACAGGACGGTATAGCCCACATCCTGCACGGCGCGGCGCAGGGCGTCGTTGTCCGGCGTTTGCTTCAGGCGCACATCGGCCTTACGCTCGCCGAGGTCGACCTTGGCCCAGACGCCGTCCAAGCTGTTCAGCGCGTTCTCCACCCGGCGGGAGCAGTTGGAGCAGGTCATTCCATCGATGGTCAGGGTGACCGCATAGGGGTAGTGGTCCTTGTTCTTGTCCGCGACCTTCACTTTCTTCTCTGCAGCCTCGTGGGACCCGCAGCATCCGCCGCCGTGCCGCATCTTATGGCCGTAGCTGTAAATCGCAAACACGCAGATCACGACGATGATGACAATAACGATGGCTGTACCCATGGTTTGGTTTCCTCCTCGTGAAACAAAAATCAACTGTGAGGTTAGAACTCGCTAATCACGTTCCCTACCATAGCACAAACCAACCTGCCTGTCCAGTAGGTACTACCCAAAAATTTGTAAAAATTTTGTGGCATTTTCTTCAACCTCTTGTGTCGATAGGGAAAATGGTCTATACTACAAAAAAACCAAAAAATATGATTTCAACAACATCCATCGGAGGAAAGAGAAGATGCTGACACTGGACAAGATCTACCACGCCGCCTTTGTCTTAAAAAAGGTAGCCAGAAAAACGGACCTCATCAAGGCCACCAAACTTTCCGACCACTGCGACCTGTATCTCAAGACCGAGAACTTACAGGAGACCGGCAGCTTCAAGCTCCGCGGCGCTTACTATAAGATCAGCCAGCTCACGGACGAAGAAAAGTCACATGGTATTTTGGCATGCAGCGCCGGCAACCACGCCCAGGGCGTGGCCATGGCTGCCACCCGCAACGGCATCAAGTCCCTCATCTGTATGCCCGACGGCGCCCCCATCAGTAAAGTCGAGGCAACCAAGCAGCTGGGGGCAGAGGTCCGCCTGGTGAAGGGCGCTTACGACGATGCCTACGCCACCGCCCTGCAAATTCAGGAGGAGACGGGTGCCACCTTCATCCATCCCTTCGACGACCCGGAGGTTATTGCCGGCCAGGGCACCATCGGCCTGGAGATCTTGGACGAGCTGGAGGATCCGGACGCAGTTGTCGTCCCCATCGGCGGGGGTGGGCTCATCTCCGGTGTGGCCTACGCCATCAAGCATTTGAACCCCAAGGTCAAGGTCTACGGCGTCCAGGCCGCCGGGGCCGCCAGCATGGTGGAGAGCCAAAAGGCCGGGGAGCCCATCATGCTCGACCGGGCCGATACCTTCGCCGACGGCATCGCCGTGAAGCACCCCGGTGACCTGACCTATGAGCTGGTGAAGGAATACGTGGACGAGATCGTCACCGTCACCGAAGACGAAATTTCCACCGCCATTCTGGCCCTGCTGGAAAAGCAGAAGGTCATCGCCGAGGGCGCGGGGGCTGTGGGCGTGGCAGCCGTCCTCTTCCACAAGCTCCCCGTCCAGGGCAAGAAGGTCGTCTGTATCGTCTCCGGCGGCAACATCGACGTGAATATTTTGAGCCGTGTCATCACCCGCGGCCTCGTCACCAGCGGTCGGAACGTCAGCCTCACCCTCTCCCTGGCCGACAAGCCCGGCCAGCTGCAAGAGGTGGCGGACATCATCGCCCACTGCGGCGGCAACGTGGTCTCCGTCCACCATGACCGGTCCGATGCCAACATGTCCATCACCAGCTGCTTCCTCAAGCTGGGCCTGGAGACCAGAGACCGGGAACAGATCGCCCAGATCAAAAAAGAACTGACCGAGGCGGGGTTTCATCTGGTCAGCGAGCGGGTTTGAGCCGGCGGGATCCCCCCGCTGTTTCAAATAAAAAAGATAAGAAGACAACAAAAGGAGGGTTATGGGTATGGCTAGCTATCAACCTGTGACCAAAGAGATCGTAGAACAACTGGAAAAAATCGCCCCCGGACGGGTCTATTTCGGGGACGACGTGAACCCCGACTACGGCCGGGACGAGATGCCCATCTATGGCACCCGCGTGCCGGAGGCGTCGGTGGATGCCCTGACCACGGAGGAAATTGCCGCCGTGATGAAGCTGTGCTATGAAAACAACATCCCCGTCACCACCCGCGGTGCGGGCACAGGGCTGGTGGGCGGCTGTGTGCCCGTGATGGGCGGCGTGGTCATCGCCACCACCAAAATGAACAAGATCCTGGGCTATGACCTGGACAACTATACCGTGACCGTCCAACCCGGTGTTCTCCTCCAGCAGCTGGCGGAGGACGCCCTGTCCCACGAATGTCTCTATCCCCCGGATCCGGGGGAGAAGCTGGCCACTTTGGGCGGCAACGTCTCCACCAATGCCAGCGGCATGCGGGGCGTGAAGTACGGAGCCACGCGGGACTATGTGAAGGCCATGACCGTGGTCCTGCCCACCGGCGAGATCACCCACTTCGGCTCCTCCGTCTCCAAGACCAGCTCCGGCTATAACCTCCTGCACCTGATGATCGGCTCCGAGGGTACGCTCGGCATCATCACAGAGCTGACGCTCAAGCTCATCCCCGCCCCGAAAGCGGCGGTCAGCCTGGTCGTCCCCTTTGAGGACCTGGCCTCCTGCATCGCCATGGTCCCCAAGCTCCGCCACAGCGGGCTGAACCCCCAGGCCATTGAGTTCTTTGAGAAGGCCATTCTCGTGACCTCCGAGACGTACCTCAAGAAGCAGGTCTTCCCCCGCGTGGTCGATGGGGTAGACGTGGGCGCCTATCTGCTCATCACCTTCGACGGCGAGTCTGAGGAGACCCTGAACCCCATCATCGAGCGGGCCGCCGAGCTGCTTCTGGACCAGGGCGCCTTAGATGTGCTGGTGGCCGACAGCGCCCCCAAGCGCAAGGAAGCCTGGGCTGCCCGGTCCTCCTTCCTGGAGGGCATCGAGGAGCAGTGCAAGCTGCTGGATGAGTGCGACGTGGTCGTCCCCGTGACCCAGATCCCGGAGTACGTCGTCTACGCCGACACTCTGGCCAAAAACTACGACTTCCAGCTGCAATACTTCGGCCACGCCGGGGACGGCAACCTGCACATCTACGCCTGCTCCAACGATTTGGAAAAGGATGTGTTCGTACAGCAGGTGGACGACTTCATGTCCAAGCTCTACGCCAAGACCATGGAGCTGGGCGGCCAGATCTCCGGTGAGCACGGCATTGGCCGGGGCAAGATCAAGTACCTGGCCCAGGCCGCCGGCCCCACCAACATCGCCCTCATGCAGGGCATCAAAAAGGTTTTTGACCCGAAGCTCCTCTTAAACCCCGGCAAAGTATTCACCCTGCCGGAGGCATGACCCGCGGAAATACACTGCCTGCGAGAGGAGGGAAGAAACCATGCAGGATGCCATCGTCATCAAGCCGTTCGTGGCAGACCAGGTGAAAAACGCCATGATCCACGGCAGGGTGATCTTCTTCAGCGCCCCCTGCGGCTTTGGCAAGACCACCACGGCCTGGGCCTTGCTGGAAGGGAAGAAGGTCTATTTCGCTGCGGCAGGGGAGCCGGGCTTTCGCCTGCCCCTGCTGCGGGAGACATGGGACGTGCTGCTGCTGGACCAGCTGCAAAACCTGCCGGAGGAGGAGCAGGAGCCTCTGTGTGAACTCATCCGCCGCAGCCCGAACCGGCGCTTCTTTCTCCTCTCGCGGGGCACCCCGCCGGGGTGGCTGATCCACTTTCAGTTTTCCGGCCTCATGCTGGTGCTGGATGCCAGAGCCCTGCTCTTCGACTGGGACACCACGGCCAGGCTCCTTCGCCTCATGGGGGGCGACCCCACGGATCTGGAGGTCACGGCCATTCAGCGGGAGTCCCTGGGGTATCCTCTGGCCGTCTCCATGATCGGCCGAGAAATGGCCAACGGCTCACCGTACAGCCCGGAGATCGACGCCAAGGTCCGCCGGGAGCTGTACATCCACTATGAGACGGCGGTCTACCGCCGCTTCGACCTGCCCATCCGCCGCTTCCTCCTGGAGATCTCACCCTTTACAACCTTCGACATCGAGCTGGCCCGGATGGTCACCGGCGACAGCGCGGTGGGGGAAGTCATCGACTGGCTCCAGCGCAACACGTCGATGCTTCAGTACGACGGCATCCAGCGCTTCCACTTCTGGGATATTTTCCGCAACTTTCTGCAATGGGAGATGGACCGGGAATACACCCCGGAGAAACAGCGGGCCATCTTCGACCGGGGCGGTCTATACTACGAGCTGAACGGTCAGTCGGCCCTGGCCTTGGAGTGCTACACGAAGGCGGGGGACCACGCCAAGGTCTCCGACCTGCTCATCCGCAACGCTGAGTATCACCCCGGCACCGGGCATTATGAGGAAATGGAACGCTATTACCGCGCCCTGCCGGAGGAGGAGATCTTAGTCTCTCCGGCCCTGATGCAGGCCATGTGCATGCTCTGTGCATTGGAGATGGAGTATGAGGAGTCCGAGCGCTGGTACCAGGCCCTGGCGGACTTCGCCGCCCGCTGCGAGCGGACCGACGCGGCCCGGAAACAGGCCCGCAGCCGCCTGGCTTGGCTGGACATCGCCCTGCCCCAGCGGGGCGTGACGGGCCTGATCGACACCATCCCCAAGGTGTTTCGGCTGCTGACCAACCGGGAGATCGCCCTGCCGCCCTTTTCCGTGACCAGTATGCAGCCGAGCATTCTAAACGGCGGCAAGGATTTTTCCGCCTGGAGCAAGAAGGACGATCTGCTCTATCAGACCATTCGCCTCCCCGTAGAGGCTGTCCTGGGCAAGGACGGGGTAGGCCTGCCGGACTGCGCCATAGCCGAGAGCAAGTTTGAACAGGGCGAGGACGTCTCCAACCGGATGCTGGCCCTCATGTCCAAGCTCAACGACATCCACCGCAGGGGCACCCCGGACATTGAGTTTGCCGTGGTGGGGATGCTGGTGCGCTACCAGACCAGCGTTGGCCGCGCCCTGGATGCCCGCACTACGCTGGAGTCCCTGCGCAAACGTTTTGTCGAGGTGAACGAGGAGCGCTTCCTGCCAAACCTCGACGCCATGCTCTGCCGCATCGACCTGCGGGAAGGGGACCTGGTGGCGGTGGGGGACTGGTACCGGGACAAGGCCCCCAAGGACCAGATCCATTTGCAGACCATGAAGCGCTACCAGTATTTGACCCAGGCCATGGCGGAGATCGCCCTGGGCAACAGCCGGGCGGCCCTGCTGACCTTGGCGGCGCTGGAGCCTTACTTCACCGCCTGCCAGCGCCACATCGACGGCATCCACCTGCATCTCTTGACGGCCATCGCCCGCCACCGCCTGAAAGACGAGAACTGGTCCCAGGCCCTCTGCCAGGCCCTGGACACGGCGGCAGAGTACCACTTCCTCCGTCCGGTGAGCTGCTACGGCGCGTCGATCCTGCCTCTGCTGGAAAGATGCGGTTGGGCGGGGGCCCCGGCCTTCCTTAAGCAGAGTGTCGCTTACGCCAGGGTCCAGGCGGCCAACTACCCGGATTTCCTCCGCCTGCGCTTGTCCCCGGCAGAGTCCCTCACCTCGACGGAGCTGCAAGTGCTCAAGCTTCTCTGCGCCGACCGGAGCAACGCGGAGATCGGCGCAATTTTAGACATCAAGCTGGCCACCGTGAAGAGCCACGTCAGCCATATTCTGCAAAAACTGGGCGTGAAACGCCGCAGCGAAGCCAAGACCGTGGCAGAAGAACTGTGGCTGCTGTGAGGTTTCCGGTTTGCAAGAAATTGGAAACTATAAAAATTTTTCCCTGTTGCCCTTCTGTTGTGATGCTTGCAGTATCCTGAATGCGGGAAAGGGAAGAGCGGTACCTGTTATAGCTTCCGAGCTATAGCGGGTACCGCATCATCTTTCTCCCCGTATTGCTGCAAAGCTTCCTCCGCTGCGCTCCTTGCAGACCACGATCTGCCGGTCGATGCGCTCCTTGAGCTCTGCCACGTGGGAGATGATGCCCACCAGCCGATTTCCGTCCGATAGCCCAGCCAGGGCTTGCAGGGCCAGCTCCAGGGCCTGTTCGCTGAGGGAGCCAAAGCCCTCGTCCACAAACAGCGTGTCCATCTGGATGCCACCGGCGGAGGCCTGCACCTCGTCCGACAGCCCCAGAGCCAAGGAGAGGGAGGCGAGAAAGGCCTCGCCGCCGGAGAGGGTGTCGGCGCTGCGCTCGGTGCCGTTGTAGTGGTCCAGCACGTCCAGGTCTAAGCCGCTCTGGGAGCGGACGTCTGCGGCGACGGAACGCCGCTTGAGCTCATACTGTCCCCCGGACATGACCATGAGGCGCACGTTGGCCCGGTGTAAGATGCGGTCGAAATAGGCCATCTGTACATAGGTCTCCAGCATGATCTTCGCCTTGCCGGGGAGACTGCCGTTGGCCGTCTCATGTAAGGACCAGAGCCACTGGAACCGCGCTTCCGCCTGGGACAGGGCCTCAGACTGGGCGGAGACGTTTTGCCGCACCGTCTCATTCCGGCTCTGCCACACGGCCAGGGCCTTGCTGTCCTGGGTCAGAGCGGCCTTTTGGGCTTGGAGCCACCGCTGCTGCTCTGCCAGGGCGTCGAGATCCTCCTGGGGCGTCTGGGCCAGCAGAGCCTCTAATTGGATCCGCTGACCGCGGAGGCCCTCCAGTTTTTTTCCGGCGGTGTCCAGGGCGGTCTGGGCCAAGGCCACCGCGCCTTCGATCTGATGGGCCTCTGCTTCCATGACCCGGATCTGCCGGGTCACCGCCGCCTGGTCTGGGAAGGAACACTGTGCTTCCAGCTGCCGAAGCTGGGCTTGCAGATTCTCTGCGTGGACCCGCTCCCCGGCCAGGGCTTGCTCCGCCGTCTGCTTGTGCTGGCTGACCTGCGTCAGCTGGGCCTGCTCCTGGGGCAGGCGCTGCTCCAGCTGTTTGCGGCGGTTCTGCTGGGCTTCTAAGCCTTTGCGCCGGTCGGCCAGGGAACGCACTTGAGCCTGGGCTTCGTTCCAAAGGGCTGTGACGCGGTCCTGCAAGGTCAGCAGGTCTACTTCCGTTGTTTCCACGGCGTTTCCCAGGTGCTGGGCCAGCCGGTCCCGCAATACACTTTCCCTTGTGTCATACTGACTTTTCTGCGCGGCGGCTGCCGCGCTTTTTTTGGCGGCTTCTGCACCGGAGCGGTCTGCTGCAGCTTGAGCCTGTTCCACATCCGCCTGGGTGGGGGCGTGGGCCGCAAGCCGGGCCAGGGCCGGGTGATGGACCGCCCCGCACACCGGGCAGGGGAGACCTTCTTCTAGCGCCTGGGCCAGAATGCCGGCTTGGGCATCTAAAAAGGCCTGGTTTTTCTGCTCATACTCCGCCCGGTCCCGCTGGGAACGGGTGCGGGCCGTGAGATACTCATCCTGCGCCCTCTTCCAGCGCTGCTGCAGCGTGACCTGCTGCCTGAGGTCCTGCAAAAGCGCAGAAAGCGCTTCCGATCTGGCGGTCTCCTGTTCGGCGCGATAGGTCACGTCCAGAAGCGCCGCCGAGGTGTCCGTCAAGTCTGCCAGCTCCGTTTGCAGGGCAGAGATGGTCTGAGCCAGCCCGTCGAGCTGCTGGTGGTCCTTCTGGAGTTGCTGTTCATAGGAAGTCACGGCACGTTCTGCGGTTTTGACGGCCGTCCGTGTCTGCTCCAAGGCGTCGTATTGGGGCAGCTGCTGTTCCAGGAGAACGGTTTGGGCCTTGAGGGCTTCAGCGCGGGGGAGCATGGCCTGTACTGCTTCCAGCGCCGTCTGCTTGGCTGCTTGGGCGTCGGTTTGCTGGGCGATCTTGGTTTGCAGGGTCTCTAAGGCCTGCTGGGTCCTGGCGCGGTCCTGGGCGGCCTTCTGCCGCTGGGCCAGGGTGCGGAGCTGCCGGTCCGTCTCGTCCAGCTCTACTGCCAGCGTAACGGCGGCCTGTGCGTCTTGACGGATGAGCTGGTCCAAAAGGGGGAAGAGGTCCGCGGCGGGGAGCTGCCCGGCGCGGGCCGCCTCCACCTGGGCAGACAAGGGGTCATCCTCGCTGCACTGGATGCCGGTCAAGTCCTGCTGGACGCTCCGCCGCAGCTCGTCGCAGGTGCTTTTGGCGGCCAGAGCCTGGGCCCGTAAGCGCTGCTGGAGGGTCTCGTAGCGCTCGGTGTGGAAAATACTCTGGAAGATTTTCAGCCGTTCCTTGGTGTTGGCCTGGAGCAGGCGGCGAAATTCTCCCTGGGCCAGCATGGCGATCTGGGAAAACTGCTCCCGCGTGACCCCCAGGATGGTCTGGATCTCGGCGTTGACCTCTCTGGGTTTGGTGATCAAACGGCCGTCGGGCAGGGTCAGCTCGGCCTCGGCCTTTTGCAGGACCAGCTTATTGCCTCGCTTGGCGGGGCGCTGGTACTCCGGGTTGCGCCGGACGGTGTACTGCTTCCCGGCGTATTGAAACACCAGCTCCACTTCCGTGGGTGTCTCCGGCGCGGCGTATTTGGAGCGAAGCATCTCCGGGGTACGGCTGTCGCCGCTGGCCTGGCCGAAGAGGGCGAAGGTAATGGCATCAAAAATCGTAGTTTTGCCCGCCCCGGTGTCCCCGGTGATGAGGTAGAGACCATGGGCCCCCAGCTGCTCCAGAGCAAGGACGGTCTTCCCGGCGTAGGGGCCAAAGGCGGATAGGGTCAGCTGCATGGGTCTCATGGCGCATCCTCCTCCCAGATGGTTTCGATGAGGTCCCGGACAAAGTCCGTCTGGGCCTGGGTCATGGGCTGGTTGTTCTGCTGCCGGTAAAACTGCGCGAAGAGGTCCAGGGGAGAGAGCTCTTCCACGGGGGCCGCCTCCTCCAGCTGGACCGCCCCGCGGGTGCGGGTGTTGTCATAGTCCAGCTTCATCAGGTTGGGGTAAATGGCCCGGAGCTTGCCGATGGCGTTGGGCACGTCCTCCTCGTCGGTGAGGGTGATGTGCAGGTAGTCGTCAGTGGCCGTCCCGTCATAGAAAGATTTTTCCGTCACGGCCAGGTAGGTCCCCCGGATCTCCCGCAGGTCATGCCGGGGCACCAGCGGGACCGTGCGGACCTGGACCTGTCCCTTCTCCGCCAATTCTACAAGGGTGACAGACTTCTGCTGCTTTGCCTCGGAAAAAGAATATTTCAGCGGGGAACCGCAGTAGCGAATGTGCTCCCCTCCAACGCTCTGGGGGCCGTGGAGATGTCCCAGGGCCACATAGTCAAAGCCATCAAAAACGGAGGCGTCTACATGGTCTGCACCGCCCACGGAAAGCTCCTCGGACTCGCACCGGGCCGCGCCGGTGACGAACTGGTGGGTCAGCAAAAGGTTCCGCGCCCCGGCGTCGATCTCCATTTGCCCGACGGCCACCCGCAGGGCGTCGGTGTAGCTCTCAATGGTCTCGTCGGGGAAGCACCGCCGCACATGTGCGGGCTTGAGAAAGGGAAGCAGATAGATCCGCACCTCTCCCCAGGCGTCGTGCAAAACGATCGGCTGGACGGCCCCGTCATACACCGGGGAGACATAAACGCCGCTGCGCTCCATGAGCCGCCCGCCAAAGGCCACCCGCTCGGCGGAGTCGTGGTTGCCGCTGATCATCAGCACCGGTAGTTTGCGTTGGGCCAGCCGGCACAAAAATTCGTCCAGCACCAGCACCGCCTCCGCCGACGGCACGGCTTTGTCATACACGTCCCCGGAAATGAGCACGGCGTCCGGTCGTTCTTCGTCAATGATCCGCAGGATCTCTTTTAATATATAGCGCTGATCCTCCAGCATGGAAAAGCCGTTTACACGCTTGCCCAGATGGAGGTCAGATAAGTGGATCAGTCGCATGGTCATCACCTGATTTTCTTGGTTTGGTTTCGTTGGAAGAAACAAGCTGCCCTGCCTGCCGGTCAACGACCAGCGCGGCAAAGGCAGCTTTCTGTGTCGTATGCTACTATCATACGATAGTTTTTGGAACAGTGCAAGAACGTCTCTACTCGTGCTGTTCCATCGCCTCCCGCAGTTTCTCCAGGGCTTTTTTCTCCAAGCGGGAGACGTAGGAGCGGCTGATGCCGCAGGCGGCGGCGATCTCCCGCTGGGTGCGGGGGGGTTCGCCGTCTAGGCCATAGCGGAGAGTGATAACTTTCGCCTCCCGACCGCTCAGGCAGCGGTCCACGCACCGGCGGACTTTTTGGCAGGACTCTCTGGTGTCCAGGTTTTCCAGCATGTCATCGTCGACCCGAATGACATCCATGAGGGAGAGGGCGCTGCCCTCCCCGTCGCTGTCCAGGCTATCTGAGAGGGAGACGTCCCCCTGATATTTCCGCTGGCTGCGGAAGTACATGAGGATCTCGTTTTCAATACACCGGCTGGCGTAGGTGGCCAGGCGGACTTTTTTGTCGGGCTTGAACGTCGTGATGCCTTTGATGAGCCCGATGGTGCCGATGGAGATCAGGTCGTCCTGGTCGCTGGCCTGGACGTAGTATTTTTTCAAAATGTGGGAGACCAGGCGGAGATTGTGCTCCACCAGCTTGTTGCGGGCTTCCAGATCGCCCTGGGCCAAGCGTTCCAGATAGGCCCGTTCCTCCTCCGCCTTCAACGGACGGGGAAACGACCCCGTGCTCCCCAGCCGAAGAGGGTAGCAGAGGGTGTGGAGCAGCAGTAACAGAGCAGATAACATAGGGCAGCACCTCCTGTGTTCCACTCTATTCCAACAGAGCCTGTCTTTAGTTCTTTTTTTCCGTTGTCGTCTTCCCAAGCGTTGTCTTTTCTTCTGCCTGCTGTTGTGGTACACTAAAAATAAAAGAAGGTGATAGAAGATGAATTGCCCCAACTGCGGTGCGGCGGTCTTTGTCAAAGGCAGCCAATGGGAATGTGGCTGGTGTGGGAACTGCGGCCGTCTTGCCCCCGTCCCTCAGCCTGCGCCGACGGTCCGCCTGACGATCCTGCCCCAGACGCAGAGCGCGTCCCCGTCGCCCGCCAGACCCAAAAGCGCACCTGCACCCTGGACCTCGCCCACCTGGCAGCTCCGGCTCAAAAACTACTTTGCGGAAGATCCTAGCGCCGCCCTGGCCCTCTGGCGGGAAGCGTTGGACGCCGCCGGCCCCCAACTCCAACGCAGCCGCACCACGGCGGAACAGCTCCTGCCCAACGTCATCCAGCGCCCTTGGCTCTATGAGAACGACGAAACGCACCTTCTCCCGCTCCTCTACGCCCTGGAAGAGGAGCGCTTCGCCCGCCAGATCTTTCAGAGCGCCTCTGTCGACGGCCTGCAATTAGACCTCCTCCGCGCCTGCAACCACCTGCACCGCCAAGCCCTGGGCGCCCGCCTGCTGGCACTCCTGCGGCAAAACCCCTTTCCTGCATCCGCCTGGCAAATGCCCCCGTCCCGATATGAGCAGGCCCTAGCCCGCGGCCTAAGCGGGAAGAAACCTCGGTAGACAACGAGGGGAATTGGTCAATGCAGCGCCTTTGTGGGACAGACTTTCGTGCATTTGTAGCAGAGGATGCACTCCGTTCCATTTTTCCGTCTGCGGGATTCTTTGTTGACCTCCACGTTCATGGGGCAGACTCGGAGACACTTCCCACAATGGACGCACTGATCCTCATCGCAGTGGACGCGCAGCAGAGAAAAATAGCTCATGGGCTTGAGAAACACCGTGATGGGACACAGATACTTGCAGAACGCCCGATTATCTTTGAATCGGAAGGCAAACGCAATGCCGACAATATAGTAAAGCGCATTCCCGGCGAGGAATAGCCAGAACATGATCTGTTCCAAGTGTGTGACCTTCATCAGAAAAAGCCCGGATACCAGCGCCAGAGACAGAGCGAACATCACATAGCGCAGAACGCCCAGCTTTTCCCTGCGCGGCTTTTGTGGCTGCTTGTAGGGCAGAAAGTCCAGCACCATCGCCGTCCAACAGGCGTAGCCGCACCAGCCGCGCCCAAACAGCAGCGGTCCCAAAATCTTTGCAACTGCGTAGTGGATGGTCGCCGCCTCAAAAACACCGAGAAACAGGTAGTACCAGAAGCCTTCGATCTGCATATTCTCGTGGGAGATCACGCCGAGGTACAGCAGCATATAACTGCCCACCGCCAACTGGACGAAATGGCGGGCATAGCGTTTCTCAGCGGTAAAGAGCGCCGTCCCCAGCGCAAGGCAAGCTCCGATGTAGCTGAAATTCAGCAGATAGAATAGATTGTCCTTTGTGAGCCATAGCGTGACCGCAACAGCTTCAAATAGCAGAAACAGCAGCAGGGACGGCACATAGTTGTGAAATCTGTTATGGCTTCTCATCGTCTTCCTCTTTTCTATATTGACAATTTAGTGTAGCAGACAAATGAAAAAATAGTAATCATATTCTCGTAAAACATCGGTAAAATACAAGAAGCGCCTCTGTCGATGCCTGGTTGCGTGTCGGCAGAGGCACTTTTTTGTCAAAAGAAAACCACTAGCTCTGCTAGTGGAAAGAAAAAGCCAACATCATTTCATTTTTTGGGGGGAAGGATCTCAATCGTACTTTCCCGTACCCTAGGCGGTTCGGGCTCCTCCTCCTCAGCGGTGCAGATATAGATCTCCTCTGCCCGTGCCAACGCCGCCCGCAGAATACGGGCAGAGGACAGAGCCAACGGGATGCGTTCCAGTGGATCGATCACTTCGTCCACCGCGCTGCACAGCACGGCGTACATCTTTTGGTAGTCAGCCATCGGCCGTTCCCTCCGTTTTGTTGTTCATTCAGCGCCAGTGAGATGCCGTGCGCTGGGATCAGGAAAGGGAAATGGGGGAGTATCCTGCAAGGATCTCTGCTGCCTCTATTTTAGCCGAAGCGACCGCCAGATGCAAGCAGAAAAAACTGTCCGGGAACCGCAGGATTCCCGGACAGGATACAGAGGGGGAAACGTCAGCCTCGCAAAGTGATCTCGTGGCGCTTGGGGCCGGTGGAGACGATGCGGATGGGTGTTTCGATCTCTTTTTCGATGAAGTCTACATAAGCCTTGGCGTTGGCGGGCAGGGCGTCGTAGTCCGTGATGCCGCGGATGTCGCTCTTCCAGCCGGGCAGGGTGGTGAAGACGGGTTTGGCTCGCTCCAGCAGGGCGGGGACGGGGAAGTCCTTGGTGACCTTGCCGTCGATCTCATAGCCGGTGCAGACCTGGATCTCGTCCAGATAGCCCAGCACATCCAGGCAGGTCAGGGCCACTTGGGTGGCACCCTGGACCATGCAGCCGTATTTCGTAGCCACGGTGTCGAACCAGCCCACCCGGCGGGGACGGCCGGTGGTGGCGCCGAACTCGCCCTTGTCACCGCCGCGGCGGCGCAGCTCGTCGCCGGCCTCGCCCAGAAGTTCACTGACGAACGGCTCCGTCTTCGAGCCGACGCAGGAGGAGTAGGCCTTGGACACACAGATCACGTCCTCCATGGCTGTGGGAGGCACGGGAGCGCCCACGCAGCCGAAGCCGGCCAAGGTGTGGGAGGAGGTGGTCATGGGAACGATGCCCAGGTCCGGGTCCTTCATGGCCCCCAGCTGGCCCTCCAGCAGGATGGATTTTCCGTCTTTCACAGCCTGGTGCAGGAAGGTCACGGCGTCACCCACATAGGGCTTGATGATCTCGCGCATCTTCAGCAGGTCCTGGAAGAGCTCGTCTGCGTCGATGCGGGGTTTGTGATACATGTTCTCGAAGAGAATGTTTTTGATCTCGACAGCGTGGTTGAGATGCTCTTTCAGGCGGGCCTCGTCGAACAGATCGCAGACCTGGATGCCGATCTTGGCGTACTTGTCGGAGTAGAAGGGGGCGATGCCGCTCTTGGTGGAGCCGAAGGCATGGCCGCCCAGGCGCTCCTCTTCGTAGGCGTCCTGGAGGACGTGATAGGGCATGAGCAGTTGGGCCCGCTCCGAGATGATCAGGTTGGGGGCGGGTACCCCGGCGTCCAGCAGGCTGGTCAGTTCATCGGTGAGCTTGCGGATGTCCAGGGCGACCCCGTTGCCGATGACGTTGGTGATGTGAGAGTAGAACACGCCCGAAGGCAGGGTGTGCAGGGCGAAGCGGCCATAATCATTGATGATGGTGTGCCCCGCATTGGCGCCGCCTTGGAAGCGGACGACGATGTCTGACGTCTCCGCCAGCAGATCGGTGATTTTCCCTTTGCCTTCGTCGCCCCAGTTGGCGCCGACGATCGCTTTTACCACAGGAACCCCTCCTATTATAATAAGAAGATAAATTGTTTGTCTTGTTTCTTTCGGCGGTGGGGAAGTGCCCCCGAAAATACAACTCATTATAATACTCTGTATTTCAAGATGCAAGGGTGAAGTAGAAAAATTTCATGGATTCCCAGATTTTTGTCAAAATCGCGGAAAGTTCCCCTTTACATTCATGATTTAACTTGCTAAAATATGAAAGCAGATAAGACAAAGGAGTGGTGTTCCCATGAAGAAAACACCCAAGGAAGACTACGAGCTGCTCTACGAGAGCCTCTTGCAGTTAAAATCGGTGGAGGAGTGCCGCAAGTTTATGGAGGACCTATGCACCGTCACCGAGCTCAAGGCTATGGGCCAGCGGATCGAGGTGGCCATGTACCTGCGGGAGGGGATGATCTACCAGGATATCCTCAAGCACACCGGGGCCAGCAGCGCCACCATCAGCCGGGTCAACCGCTGCCTGCAATACGGCGCAGACGGCTACCAGACCATCCTGCCCCGCCTGGACCCCATCTGGGAGGAGAAGAAGCACCGTGACACAGAAGCATGAACCTTTCGGCGATCTGACCCTGGGCGAAGAAGAGACCTACGACGCCCTGGCCGCCTGCTATGACGACATGACCGCAGATGTCGATTATCCCGCCTGGGCAGATTTTATCGAGGCCCTCTTCGCCGGCTCCCCCTGTCCGGTCCATGGGGAGCCGTTCCACACGGTCCTGGACCTGGCCTGCGGCACAGGCACCATGTCTTTTTTATTGGCCGAGCGGGGCTATGAAGTGATTGGCGTGGACTTTTCCCCGGAAATGCTGGCTGTGGCTGCGGAGAAATCCCTGGAAGGGGAGGGGGAAGCCCCCATTTTCCTCTGCCAGAGCATGGAGAAGCTGGACCTCTACGGGACCGTCGACGCCTGCGTCTGCCTGTTGGACAGTGTGAACCACGTGACGGAGCCGGACCGCCTCCAACAGGCCCTCCGCCGCGTTTGGCTGTTCTTAGAGGCCGGGGGCCTCTTTATCTTTGATGTGCACACCCCAGAGCACTTGCAGAGCCTGGACGGCGGCTTGTTTTTGGATGAGACCGACGATGCCTACTGCGTCTGGCGCACGGAGTATGACCCGGAAGAAGCGATCTGCACCTATGGCATGGACGTCTTCCAGCGGGAAGGGGAGGCCTGGTACCGCTCCACCGAGGTCCACGAGGAGCGGGCCTATTCCATCGAGACCCTGACGGAAGCCCTGCGTCAAGCGGGCTTTCTTGACATCCACACCTATGGCGACCGCCGCCTGGACGCCCCCCAGGCCGGGGAGGCGCGGGTCTTCTTTACCGCCCGCAAGCCGGAGGAAGCCATTGAACACATGCGATAACACGAAACGAGGATATGAGAGCAATATGGATACGATAATTAGAATGATTGCCAAGGACGCCCCCATCAAAGCCATGGCCATCCAGGCCAAGGGCATTGTAGAGCGGGCCCGCGAGATCCACAAGACCCTGCCCGTGGCCACTGCCGCCCTGGGCCGCACCCTGATGGCTGCCTCCATGATGGGCCAGCAGATCAAAGAGAAGGACGGCTCCGTGACCCTCCGCATCAACGGCGGCGGCCCGCTGGGCAGCATTTTGGCCGTGTCCGACAGCGACGGCAACGTCCGCGGCTACGTCCAGAACGGTCAGGTCGAGCTGCCCCTGAAGGGCCCCGCCAAGCTGGACGTTGGCACCGCCGTGGGCACCAACGGCTCCCTGACCGTCATTAAAGACTTAAAGCTCAAGGAACCCTATGTGGGCACCATCCCCCTGGTCTCCGGCGAGATCGCCGAGGACATCACGGCCTACTTTGCCGAGAGCGAGCAGATCCCCACCGCCTGCGCCCTGGGCGTCTTAGTGGACAAGGACCTCTCTGTGGCTGTGGCCGGCGGCTACCTCATCCAGCTTCTCCCCGGTGCCACCGATGAGGACATCGACAAGATCGAGGCCGGCATCGCCCGCGCGGGCCAGGTGACCACCCAGCTCAGCCAGGGTCTCAGCGCCGAGGCGCTGCTGCGCCTGGTCCTGGCAGACTTCGACCTGGAGCTTCTGGAGACCGTCCCCGTGGAGTACCGCTGCTATTGCAGCCGGGACCGGATGCGCCGCGCCCTGATCAGCATGGGCAAGCAGGAGCTTACCGACCTCATCCGCGAGCAGGGCCGCGCCGAGATGACCTGCCAGTTTTGCGACGCTGTCCACGTCTTTGAGAAGGACGAGCTGGAAGCCCTGGCCGCATCCCTTTAAGGGGACGAGAACAGAGCGATTTCAGCCAAAAAATGGGTGGAAAAACAAGTTTCAAAAAAATCTGATTTTTTTGAAAAAACCTATTGACAAAGCGGTAAGTCTTGGATATAATAGGCTACGTTGCTTGAGCGGTGCGGCCGAAACGGAGTCCACCGAACAAGAACAAAAGTTCATCGGGAGCATAGCTCAGCTGGGAGAGCACATGCCTTACAAGCATGGGGTCACAGGTTCGAGCCCTGTTGTTCCCACCACCCATTTGGCGCGGTAGTTCAGTTGGTTAGAACGCCGGCCTGTCACGCCGGAGGTCGAGGGTTCAAGTCCCTTCCGCGTCGCCAAAAGGGTAGAGATTTCATCACTGCCCTTTTCTATGCCCAGGTAGCTCAGTTGGTAGAGCAGCGGACTGAAAATCCGCGTGTCGCTGGTTCGATTCCGGCCCTGGGCACCACGCTGTGAAACTTCACAGCGTCATGCGAGTGTAGCTCATCTGGTAGAGCGCCACCTTGCCAAGGTGGAGGTAGCGAGTTCGAGCCTCGTCACTCGCTCCAACGGCGCCATAGCCAAGTGGTAAGGCAGAGGTCTGCAAAACCTTTACCCCCAGTTCAAATCTGGGTGGCGCCTCCAACAAAAGCCTTGTCGAAAGACAAGGCTTTTTTCTTTTGTTCTTACCTTCCACGATCTTCCTGTATGACGCGCGAAAAAGGAGGACACGCCATGATCTACTTTGTGGAGGACGACGCCAGCATCCGGGAGTTGGTCACCTACACCCTAAACAACACCGGCCTGCCCGCCGAGGGCTACGACCGCCCCTCGGCCTTCTGGACCGCCATGGGGCAAAATAAACCCAAATTGATTTTACTGGACATCATGCTTCCGGAAGAGGATGGTATGGTGATTTTACGCAAGCTCCGGGCCGACCCCGCCACCCGTGCCATCCCCGTGATGATGCTCACGGCCAAGGGGACGGAATACGACACGGTCTTAGCCCTGGACGCCGGGGCGGACGACTACGTCCAAAAGCCCTTCCGCATGATGGAATTGCTTTCCCGCATCCGCGCCCTGCTGCGCCGGGCAGAGACCTATGGGACGCCCGCCGAGCAGGTGGTGGTCTACCGGGTGGGCGGGTTAGAGGTCTCGCCCTCCTGCCACCTGGTCAAGGTCAACGGACAGGATATCGCTCTGACCCTGAAAGAATTTGAGCTGCTGTGCCTGCTGCTGGAAAACCGGGGCATTGTCCTCTCCCGTGACAAGATATTAGACAAGGTATGGGGGGACACCATGGGCCGGGAGAGCCGCACCGTGGACGTCCACATTCGGACCCTCCGCCAGAAGCTGGGCCCCTGCGGCGAGCGCATCGAGACCGTCCGCGGCATCGGCTATAAGTTCCAGGGCGAGGCGTGAGCGCATGAAGACCCTGCAAAAGTGCTTTCTCCTGGCTGTGGCGGTGCTCTTGGCGGTGGGCCTGGTCCGCACCCTCTGCTTTCCCAAAGAGATCAACGACTATGAAAACCGCTACGCCAGCCAGTTCCCGGCGGCTTCGACCAGTGCCTTTCTGGACGGGACCTTTCAGGACGAGGCGGAGTCTAGTCTGAGTGACCAGATCCCGTTTTCCCAGTACATGAAAAAGGCCTATAACAACACGAAAACGAGCTTCCTCCTCCACGCCATCCACGGTGTCCGGGCCCTCACCGGCGGCGACCAAGGGCGCTATGCTTCCTTCAATGGGCTGTGTCTCTACGGGGACGACTTCATCACCAACTGGCCCCGCACCCTGGCCAACAACCAGGCGGACCTGGACCGCAAGAGCGCCGTGCTGAACCAGACCTTTGCCAACCATCCGGAGTTGACCTTCTGGGTCTACTACGTGGAAAAGGACACGGATGTGGACTTTTTCACCCAGGAAAAGGCGGGCTTCTCCGAGTACCTGATGCAGCATCTCGACCTGCCGGACAGCCAAAAAGCGACCTACACCGTAGACGATTTCGACGAATTTTCCCGCCAGTTCTTCCGCACGGACACCCACTGGAATCTCTACGGCTCTTACGCCGGGTACCGCCAGCTCTTCGACGTTCTCCACTGCACCGGCACGCCCCTGGAGCCCACCGGCGACCCGGTGCTGGTGGGGGAGTTCAGCGGCGTGAAAGCCCGCCGGGTGGGGGCGGACGATGTGCTGACGGAGCCGTTCTACGCCTACTCCTATGCGTTCCCGGACATGACCGTCACCATCGACGGGCAGCCGGTGGGGGACTACGGGGACCAAGCGAATTTCCTGGCCGGGACCAGCGAAAAGAACCTGTCCTACGGCGGCTTCTACGGCGGGGACGAGGGCGAGGTCATTTTCTCCACCGGCACCACTGACCGGGGAAGCCTGCTGGTGATCGGGGACTCCTTCGACAACGCCATTCTGAAGCTCCTGGCCAGCCACTATGACACGCTCTATTCCGTGGACCTGCGTTACTACGCGCACAGCATGGGCCAGCCCTTTGATCTCACGGCCTACACCCAGGCCCACGGGATCACCAACGTCCTGCTCCTGGGGAACATCGACTACTTTTCCCAGGACACCTTTGATCCGGAGGGCTGAGCCATGGTATTCAGCAGTTTGACCTTCCTCTATCTCTTCCTGCCCCTGGCGGTCCTGCCGTATTTCCTTGTCAAAAATCGCACCTGGCGCAACGGCCTGCTCCTGGTCCTCTCCTTGTTCTTTTACGCCTGGGGAGAGCCAAAGTATGTTGTGATGATGCTGGCCGCCACTGTTGTGGCCTATGCGGGGGGACTGGCCATTGAGACCCTGCGGGGCCGCCCCAAGGCCTGCAAAGTGGCTTTTGTCCTGACGGTCTGTCTGGTGACGGCAAATCTCTTGGTGTTCAAGTACGCCAATTTTCTTTGGGATACGCTGAACAGCATCGTCTCCACTGGCGTGACCCTCCCGACCATCGCCCTGCCCATCGGCATCAGCTTTTACACGTTCCAAATTCTCTCCTACGTCATCGACCTCTATTGGGGCAAGGTACACGTCCAGAGGAATTTCTTCTATCTTCTGCTGTACGTCAGCTTCTTTCCCCAGCTCATCGCCGGGCCGATCGTGCGGTACAGCACCATTGAGGACGAGATCCTCCACCGCAAAGAGACCTGGGACGACGTGGAAGCGGGCCTGAAGCGCTTCCTCTTGGGCCTGGCAAAGAAAGTGCTCATCGCCAACAACGTTGCCGCCATCGCGGACATGATCTACCAGGGCAACCAGAGCATCTACGGCACGGCCCTCTACTGGCTGGCGTCCGTGGCCTACACGATGCAAATTTACTTTGACTTCTCCGGGTACAGCGACATGGCCATTGGCCTCGGGCGGATGTTCGGCTTCCACTTCTTGGAGAACTTCAACTACCCCTATCTCTCCCGCTCTGCCACGGAGTTTTGGCGGCGGTGGCATATCTCCCTCTCCTCCTGGTTCCGGGATTACATCTACATCCCGCTGGGGGGCAGCCGGGTCAGCCGCCCCAAGTGGGTGCGGAATATTTTCATCGTCTGGGGCCTCACCGGCTTCTGGCACGGAGCCGCTTGGAACTTCCTGCTCTGGGGCCTGTATTACGGCGTCCTGCTGGTGGTCGAGAAATTCTGGCTGGGGAAGGTCCTGGACAAACTCCCCAGTGTCCTGCGCTGGTTCTACACATTTTTTGTGGTGAACCTGGGCTGGGTGTTCTTTCATCTCAGTGACCCTGCCTTTCTCTCCTATGCCCTGCATGTCATGTTCCGCTGGCAGGCAACGGATTGGCCCAGGGTGTTGACGGCCAACTCAGACATCTTGTTGGGCATCCTCTGGTTCCCGCTGGCGTTCCTCTTCTCCTTCCCGGTGTGGAAGAAGCTGCCCCGGCCCAAGGGCTGGAAGGGCGCTTTGGCGGCGGATTTGGGCTATGGGATCTTATTGATGCTATGTATCCTGTATATTCTCAGCTCGTCCTACAACCCCTTCATCTATTTCCGCTTCTAAGCAAACGAACACCCAGAGAACAGCGAACACATCATGTGCTGTCCTCTGGGTGTTGTTTAGTCGTTCGGATACACTAGTTCGGATACACTACCTTGTCCAAAATGCCCGTCATCGCGGCCAGCACGATACCGTAGTTGCAAATGGGCACGCCCTGTTCCTCCGCCTGGGCGATGCGGTTTAAGACATGCCGGCGGTTGAACATGCAGGCCCCGCAGTGAATGACGAGGTCATAGGGCGTGAGATCCTGGGGGAAGTCATTGCCCCGCACAAAGTCAAAGGAAAGTCCCTCACCGATCTTCTTCCGCAGAAGGTTTGGGATCTTGACCCGCCCGATATCCTCCGTCGTGGGGGCATGGGCGCAGGCTTCGGCCACCAAGATTTTTGCATCCTCTGTCAGCCCTGCCAGGGCCGCTGCGCCCTTCCGAAAGACGGTGATATCGCCCTTATACCCGGCAAACAGGATGGAGAAGGACGTCAGCAGGCTCTCTTCCGGCTTTGCGGCCCAGACGGTGGGGAAGGCCTGGGAATCCGTGATGATGAGCTTCGGGGGCTTCGCCAGCGCTGACAAGGTCTGTTCCAGACAGTCCGCCGTGCAGCTCATGACGGAACATTTTTTGTCCAGCAGTTCCCGGATGGTCTGGACCTGGGGGAGGATCAGCCGCCCCTTGGGGGCCTGAATGTCCTGGGGCATCACCAGCAGGACCGTGTCTCCGGCCTGGGCCAGGTCTCCGGTGATGGAGTTGGCCCAGAAATCATCGGGGATGCACTGGACCAGCGCCTGCCGCAGCTGGGGGATGTTCTCCCCGGTCTTGGCGCTCACGGGCAGGACCGGCAGCCCGCCCAGCTGGATGGAAAGCTCCGCCAGCACGGCGGAGGCATCCTCCGGCGTATCGTATTGGTCGCATTGGTTCAGCAGGGCCAGGACCGGCAATTTCTTCTCCTGAAACTGCCGGTACCAGGCCAGCTCCTCGTTGGCCCGCCCGGTCAGCACGAGAATGGCGACGTCCGTTTTTTCCAAGGCCTCTTTGGTCTTCTGGACCCGCAGCGCCCCCAGCTCACCCGCGTCGTCCAGTCCGGCCGTGTCGATGAACACGACGGGTCCCACGCCGCGCAGCTCAAAGGCTTTGTAGACTGGGTCCGTGGTCGTCCCGGCGACAGGGGAGACCAGGGAAATGTCCTGTCCCGTCAGGGCGTTGATGAGCGAGGATTTCCCAGCGTTTCGGTTGCCGAAGAGGCCGATGTGCAGGCGGCTGGCCCGCGGGGTATCTTGCAATCCCATAATAGATTCCCTCGATTCTTTGCGAAGTTGTAGTGTGATGGTTCTATTGTACCGTGTTTTCCGGCAAAAGCAAGAGATGCTTCTCCGGGAAACTAAAACGTCCCCCTGCGCTCTGTCTAGCGCAGGGGGACGAGGGGGTTCAGAAGGGAATCGGCTCAGATGTCAGCCTTCCACAGGCCGTGGAGGTTGCAATATTCGTAAGCGGCCAGAGGTTTGTCGCCGGGGGCCACGGCGAAGGTGACCTTGGGCTCCTGGCCGGGCTTAAGCTCTTTGCGCTGGTTGCCCTGCTCGGTGTGCAGTGCGATCCACTGGATGTAGTGCTTCTCCTCCATGGGGTGGGTGACGGAGCCGACGGAGACGGTGACCAGGTTGCCGTTCACTTCGACCACAGGGACATGCTTTTCCTTGGCGGCGTCGGTGGTGTTGGCCACCAGCTCCTTCATCTCTTCGCCGCAGCAGCTGACCTTGGGGCCGTTGTCCTGAACGTAAGCGACGATATTCTTGCAGTGAGAACATTGATAGAACTTCATAGTGATAACTCCTTTTCTGTTGAAAATTGGTTGAAATTTTATTTTTAGGTTGTGCTTGGTTTCTTCTTTGTGCTATAATAATACCATGAGACCGGGGGGATCTACTGTGATGTTATCACCAAAAACCAGAAAAAATCAAAAAATTGACCGGGTTTCCCAGGGAGGGCCACAGCCATGAACCGAGATATTGTTTTTTATAATTACATGACGCCGGAGCAGCAGGACTTGTTGAACCGCTCCATGCGGCAGGCCAGCTTTCGCAAGGGCCAGATCGTCCACCGCCACGGGGACAGCTGCGTGGGGCTGATCTTTGTCCGCAAGGGCCGCCTGGCCTTTTCCATCCTCTCCGAGGAGGGGCGGGAGATCACCGTCTTCCGGGTGGAAAAAGGGGAGGTCTGCATCCTCTCCGCCGCCTGCATTCTGCGCAGCCTGGAGTTTGAGAGTCAGATCACAGCAGAGGTCAGCACCGAGGTTTCGATTTTACCGGCCCCCACCCTCTCCCAGCTGATGAACGCCAACCATGACGTGGAGCGCCTGGTCTACAAACAGGCCGTCTGGCAATACTCCGGCGTCCTGCGGACCCTCCAGCAGATCCTCTTCCTCAGCCTGGAAAAGCGCCTGGCGACGTTTCTGCTGGACGAATGTCGCCGCCGTAAGGCCCAGTCCTTTTCCGCTACCCACGAGCAGATCGCCCGCTACATCGGCTCCTCCCGCGAGGTGGTCACCCGGATGCTCAACCAGTTTGCCGACCGGGGGCTTGTGAAGCTGGGCCGGGGAAGCGTCACCGTCCTGGACCCAGACGGCCTGGAGGACATTTTGCTGTAAGGGGATCTGTTGCAACCACATCCATAAACATAGAAAAAAGCAGGTGCGTGAAATTTTTCACGCATCTGCTTTTTGCTGTCAAAAGAAATTAGAAGTAAGCGGAATCGCTCTCGCCGGGGGCGCCCATCAGGTCCACGAAGTAGGGGGCCACGACATAAACGCCGGTGGCGACCTTCATAATGTGACCGTTTTCGGTGTAGATGACGCCGGAGATAAAGTCCAGCAGGCGGCGGGCCACGGTGTGGTCCGTGTTGGCCAGGTTCAGCACCACGAACTTCATATCCCGGAGAAGGTCCGCGACCTTAGAGGCCTCCTTGTATTCCTTCGGCGTGACCAGCACGATCTGCATGTCGGCGCCGCTGCGGATCGGCTGTACGCCCTGGGGAGCCCAAGTCTGCTGAGGGGGTTCCTCCTCGTAGGTGTAATGATCGTCCACGTAAGTATCGTCTTCGTAATCTTCGTACATATCTTCGTCCGGCTTTCGGCGCAGAGCGCTTAAGAATGACATGTGCGGTACCTCCTCTGTATTGATGGGCCATTGAGCGGCCTAGTCTCCCAATATAACAAGAACGCGCCCCTTGTTTCTATTAAGTGTTTTATACATGATACTACAAACAACGATGAATTTCAAGGCTTTTACGCAATAAATTATGCGCTTTCCTGCGCCATCCCCGCAAGATCGGGGGAGTTATGTAACTTTCTGATGCACAAAAAAGATAAGAAACCTCTCAGTTGCCTTCTGCATACTCCTGCATGAGCTGCAAGAGCTGTTCCTCGTCCTTGTCGTCCAGCCCGTGGGCGTTGGCCAGGTGTTCGACGTGATGGGTCAGCTCGTGGGCCAGGGTCGTGTAAAGCTCTTCCTTCCAGGTTTTCTCATCCCAATGCTCCCGCCGGGCGGAGGCGAGAAAGGAGCCATAATATAGCTGGATCGAGTTACCCAGATAGCCGTCCTGGATATACTCCCCCATGAAGTAGACCTCGCCCTCCGGGAACATGGGGTCGCACTTGGCCTCTTCCTCCAGCAAAATGCCGCCGTTCAATTCGTCAAAAAAGACCGGTGGAAACTGCTCGGCCATCTCGTCCAGCAGCTCCGCTGCCTGGTCAAAGGTCAGTTCCATAAAAATTACCTCCGTTTGGTTTGGGGTTCATCGGGTGTATTCCGTATCCTCCAGCATGTTTCGCAGAGAATAGAGCAGAAGCAATGCCACAGGCAGATTGACGATTCCGGCGGCGATCAGTCCGCCGACAGCGCCGCCCGGCAGGCGGAAATAGCCAAAGAGCAGCGTGCCCACGATCACGCCCGGCAGCGTCAGCAGCAGGAGGATCACCAGGTACAGCACCATGAGCAGCGTTTTGTTTGCCCCGCTCCAAAAGCGCTCCACCAGCAGGTCGCCGCTCTGGAACAGCAGGGCATACGTCAGCCGGGAAAACACGCAGGCCAGTATACTGCCCGGTCCAAGCCCCAGCAGGAGACACACCGGCACAAACGTTACCACGGCCTCCATCCCCGCCGACGGCAGCAAGGCCCGCAGGCATTGGAGCAGCTTGGCAAAGGCCGGCTCCGGCACGAGATAGAGGAAGGGCTTGCCCAGCTCCCGGCTGAGCCGATTCTGCCCCGTGGAAAAAATCTGCAAGTAAACGGACAGACCGAACAGCGTCAACAGTCCGGCGCTCCGCCAGAGCACCGCCAGCACGATCACCACCCCGGCAAAGGACAGGCTGGCAGGGGAGAGGAGCAGCCAGCCGCCCCGCGTGTCCTCCCGTTTCTGCTTATAGTAGAAGGCCGAGGCCCCCCAGCCCTTGCCCAGGCCGGTTTTCCCCAGCCTGATCTTGCCGGGGGCGGCGTCCAGGTTGCCCTCTTTCTTGGCGGCAATGGCAGACTGGGCCAGCTCCGCCGTCCGCAGGACGTCCTCATACCAATCCCCCGGAAAGCGGACCAGCAGTACGACCATGACCGCCAACCACACCGCGCACAGGGCCAGACCAGGCCACCAGCGATCCAAGCCCAGCACCCCGGCAAAGCTCCAGCCCAGCCAGCCGCCCACGGGGAAGAGCTTCACCGGCCAGCCATTGGCTGCGTTCACCAAGCCGGCCAGCCGGTCCTGGGGCGACTGCCAGCCGCCCAAACAGACCCAGCCCGCCAGGGCCAGCAAGCAGAGGATCAGAACGCTTTGCAGGACCTTCTGGGCTCCCGGCCGGTTGCTGGTGTAGGTATAGAGGGTCATGGCCGTGACCTGCCCCAAAAACAGGGCCAAGACATACCCCAGACACATGGCCGCCATGCCCAACGCCGAGATGTGATAGCTGCTGTGCAGCCACCCATACTGATACAGCAAAACCAAACCAACCAGCAGGGTCGTACTCATCTGCCGAAGCAGGGCATAAAACAATGCCTGCGTCCGGCGAATGGGGGAGGGGAAGAGCAGATTCACGTCCGCCATGGAAAAGACTGACCCGCCCTTGGCAAACCCGTTCCAAAGCCCCAGGAGAAACACCAGCAGAAACAGCCCGTTCCCCATGGCGGCCAATTCGTGCAGGTCCCGCACATGGTCGCTTGCTAACCCGCTGCTCCCCACGGCAGCGAAGAGAAACAGCAGGACTAAGATCACTACATACAGCAGCCGCCCAGGGTGCCGCAGCAGGTCTCGCACCGTATTTTTCAGCCGGGCGGCCAAAAGATAGCTCAGAGCGTACATGGCGGCTGGCTCCCTTCGGTGACGGAGAAGAAGAGATCCTCCAAACTGTGGGTACTTCCTGCTTCAGGATCGTTGTGCTGGGTGGCGACGAAGCGGCCGTCCTTCATAATATGCGTCACGTCCCAGTAGTCCTCCACGCTGTCGATCATGTGGGTGGAGAGGAGCAGGGCATTGCCCTCGGCTTTCTGTTCCTGAAACAGCAGCTTGAGCTCTTTGATGGCGTGGGGATCCAGGCCGATCATCGGCTCGTCGAAGATGAGCAGCTTGGGTCGATGCACCAGCCCACAGCAGATGGAGAGCTTCTGCTGCATCCCCTTGGACAGCTCCCGCCCCAGCTTGTCCCGCTTGTCGGCCAGCTCAAAGCGATCCAGCAGTTCGTCTCCGTAGCCGTCATCCTCCAGCCGGTAGGCTCGGCGGATGAACTCTAGGTGCTCTGCCACGGTCAGCAGGTCATAGACCGCAGGGGTTTCGGGGAAATAGGCCAGCAGGCGCTTGGCCTCGTCGGTCTTGTTCCAAAAACCGCCGATGGTGATGGTGCCGGTGTAGCGCAGCAGGCCGGAGATGCATTTGATGAGGGTGGACTTGCCCGCCCCGTTGGGGCCGAGCAAAATGGCAATCTGCCTGGCCTCGACGCGAAAACTGATGTCGTCGTTGGCCAGGGTCCTGCCGTAATATTTGGTGACGTGTTCCAGGGTCAGCATATAGGGCTCCTTCTTGGGTGGGGGAAATAAGACTCTGGTCGAGTGTACCACACAGGGCTTCCTGCGTCAAGAAAACCAGGGAAGCATTGACAAGAGGGGGCGGTATCAGGTAGAGTTATCGAGGATAGCCTATACGACACAACACAACAAGACCCACGCGACAAAATCCACGCGACAAAGGAAGGAGTTTTTCCATGCATTGGTTGAAACGAAGCGCGGCCGCTTGTCTGGCCGTGTTGCTGCTGCTGACCAGCCTGCCTATGGCGCTGGCGGCCCCGTCTGACCAGCCGCTCACGCGGGGAGAGACGGCCAGTATTTTGCTGGACGCAGCGAAAGATTACAACAAGAACGTGACCTATCAGGACATTCTCAAAGGCTATCCCAACGGGGACCTGGATGAGTCCGGCTCCGTCACCCGCGCCCAGGCGCTGGTCATGCTCCAGCGGGCCTTCGGCGGCCTACCGGCACCGAAGGGGGACAATGCCCGCAGCGGTTACCCAGCCGCCAGCTTTACGGACGTGCCCAGTTGGGCCAAGGCCGAGCTGAAGCCCGTTTTCGATGCGGGCATCGTGGCCGGGACCAGTCCCACGACCTTCTCCCCGGACCGCAACATCACCGGGGCGCAGCTGGACCTCTTCCTCCGCCGGACCTACGCCCTGGAGGGGACGAATCTCAAAGACGATTTCTACGCCACCGTGAACAAAAGTGCGCTGGACAAGAGCGTCATCGCCCCCGGCACCATTGGCTGGAGCGCCTTTACGCAGGTCGGGGAAAAAGTGGATGCAGAGGTGGCCGGGATCATCCAGGAGTTGGTCAAGACCGGCGGCCAGACCGCAGGCGAGAAAAAACTTGTGGCTCTCTACCAGAACATCCTAAATATCAACGCCCGGAATCAAGCTGGTATCACCCCCATCCAGCCCTATCTCACCGCCATCGACCAGGCCCAGAGCATCGGGGAACTGATGGCCGCTTCGGACAAGCTCTATCAGGACACCGGTGTGAGTCTTCTCATGGGTTTCTCCCTGACCATCGACAACAAGGACAGCAACCACTATTTGTTGCAGTTCGGCGCCCTCTCCCCCCTGCTGGGGCAGACCGGGTATGAAGGAGCCACGGACGCCCAGAAGTCTGCCTATCTGACCTACGTCCGCACCCTGCTGTCCCTGGTGGGCCAGTCGGAAGCCGATGCTGCGGCCCAGGCGGACGCCCTCTGGGATGCTGACGCCAAGCTCGCCGCTGCCTCTTACAGCAACCAGGAGCTGGGCGACGTGGACAAGACGTACAACCTCTATACCATGGCTCAGCTCAAGGCCCTCTTCCCCAATGTGGATCTGGACCAGATGTTCCAGCGCACGGGCCTGACCCAGACAAATCAAATTTTGGTGATGGATCCCGGCTGTCTGCAAGCCTGCGCGGAGCTCTTCGACGCAGCCAAGACCCCCAACGCTCTGGAACTGCTCAAGGCTTACGCCCGCCTGAACCTGGCCAACGGCCTGGGCGGTCTGCTCAACCAGGAATTTACCGATGCCAGCAATGCATTTAACTTGGCCTATTTCGGTCAGGACCTCTCTGCCCCGCTGGAGGATACCGCCGCGTCCTATGTCCAGACCATGATGAGCGGTTACCTGGGCCAGGCCTACGCCCGGCGCTATTTCTCCGCCGAGGCCAAGCAGAACGTAGAGAAGATGGTCCGGGATATGCTGTCTGTTTACCGCAGCCGCATCCAGAAACTGGACTGGATGAGCGAGGACACCAAGGCCAAGGCCCTGAAAAAGCTGGACACCATGAAGCTGAACCTAGGCTATCCAGACACCTGGGAGGATGAGTTTGACGGTGTGGACATCCTGCCCGCCGACCAGGGCGGAAGCTTTTACAGCAACGTGATCTCTATGCAGCTGGCTGGGATCAAAGCTCTGCCTGCATTGCAGAAAGAGGGCGTGGACAAGACGGCCTGGCCTATGGGCGTCTGCTCAGTCAACGCCTGTTACAGCCCCACCGACAACTCCATCACCTTCCCAGCGGCCATTTTGCAGGTTCCTTTCTACGATGTGACGGCCTCCTATGAGGAGAACTTGGGTAAGATCGGCTATGTCATCGCCCACGAAATCACCCACGCTTTTGACAACAACGGGGCCAAATACGATGAGAACGGCAACGCCGCCGACTGGTGGACCGCCTCGGACTATGCCGCCTTTCAGAAGCTCTGTGACCGCGTGACCGCTCTCTACAACGGGAAGGAATCCGCCCCCGGTATCCCCTGTAACGGGGCCTTGACTCTCTCGGAAAACATCGCCGACCTGGGCGCTGTCGCCTGCGTCACCGAGATCGAGAGCCGCCAGGCCAAGCCGGACTACGCTACCCTCTACCGCTCCATGGCCGAGATCTGGGCTTCCAGCTATGGCCGGGAGATGCGGGCCTATTTGGCCCAGGTGGATGTCCACGCGCCTGATAAACTTCGGGGTAGCCTGGTCCTGCAAAACTTCAGCCAGTTCTATGACGCCTTCGGCATCACCGAGCAGGACGCCATGTGGCTGGCCCCCCAGGACCGGGTGACCATCTGGTAAAGGAGACACAAGCAATGGAACAAGAACTGAACACCCTGCGAGAAAAATTTGTCCAAGATCTCTTCGTCTCTCAGGGCTTGGGGGCCGTCATAGACGAGGCCCATTACGGCTACGCCAAGTGCTCCATGGAGATCGAGCCACGGCACTGCAACGCCCTGGGCATCCCCATGGGCGGGACCATCTTCACTCTGGCCGACTTCGCCTTTGCGGTGGCGTCCAATCAGCGGGGGCGGGCTGTGGTCACCCAGGCCTCGCAGATCACCTTCCTGAAATCGGCCCGCGGCAAGCACCTCACGGCGGAGGCCCATCAGGTGAAGGACGGCAAACGGGTCTGCTTTTATGAGATCAACGTCACCGATGAGCTGGGGACTGAGGTGGCCTTCGTCACCGTCAATGGCTATGTGGTCAAGCAGCCGGAAGAAAAATAACCAGGAAAAGACGTTGGTGCCCAGTTTGCCATAACAGACACAAGATAGAACAAAACTTGCCGATGGTCAAGTGGTCAATGTTAGGATCAATGGATGAGGAGCCGGGAGATTTCTACGGTCAGGATCTTCAGCATGACGCCCGCAGAGGCGAGATAAAACCAAACCTCCCGCAGCCCCTGGGATTTGGCGATGGGTGTGGCGATGGCGGCGATCAGGATCAGCACCGCTCCCACACAGCCGATCAGCGTGGGCACGCTGACCAGCGGGAACAGGCCAGGGGCGCAGCTGCCGTCGATAGCGTGCTGGATGGTTTTGTCCAGTCCGTCCCGCGCTGCGGCGAAGCAGCAGATGAGCAGACCGAAGAGCAGCACGAAAAGGGTCCTGCGTCCCCAATATACGATGTTCTCCCGGTGCCAAATGGAATCCCACAGAAAGCCCAGCAGGACGAAGAGCAGGATCGTGGTGGCGGTGGTCACGCCGTTTCCGAAATAGAGCTTCATGCTTTTCCCTCCTCCCGTTGGGACTGCTCCATCCGCCGGATGAAGCGGTCAATGTGTGTTTGCAGCTGCTGAATGACCGCTTCTTTGTCTTCTGTGCCGTCGTAGATGCTGTAAAGCAGGTATATGGGTCCGTAAAATTCTAGGGCCAGTTGCATGGCGCTCTCGTTGGAATCCGTCATGGTACGGAAAATCTCTGCCATGTACGCCACCGGCCCGGAGGCCAGGTAGTTTTGATACAGCGCGGCAAAGGCGGGGTCCCGGTACTGCTCTAAGGTGAGCAGCTTGCGGAAGCGGGCGAAAAAACCATCCTCCGTCCAGTGGCGAAACTGGGCAACGCTGTAAGTCCGAATCTTTTCGGCGGGGGTGTTTCGGTAGGCTTCGGCAAAGCCGTCCGGTTCAGTGTCCGGCATTTGATAGGCCTGGGCTCTCTCCCGATCCAGTTCCCTCATGCGGGCGGTGACGCGGTCTAAAATTTCCTGCTTGCTGGTGTAATGCTTGTAGAGAGCCCCCTTGGTCATGCCTAGCTCGTTGGCGATGTCGCTCATGGAGGTGCCCAGATACCCGCGCTGGGAAAACAGCGCCAGAGCCGTGTTCAGGATGCGTTCTTTGGTTTCTCCTGCCATAAAATTTCCTCCTCACTAATAGGTAACCGTTCGGTCACTATCCATAGTATAGTAAACGAACGGTTACTTGTCAAGAGAATGAAAAAAATCACTGCCTGGAAAATAGCTTCTCAGGCAGTGATTTTTTCGTTTGCTTGGGGCAGCACAACGTGTAGTTGAGTGCTGTTATTTTTTTGTTGGACTTCTAACGTACCATGTAGCTGCGACACGGTCTCCTGAAGGATCGACAGTTCCATGGCGGAAAACGGGTTGCTTTCCTGCGGTGTTTCAGAAAGCGACGGAGCCTGGCAGGAGAGGGTGAGGGCTTTGTCCGTGAGCTGTGCAGAGAAATGGATCGGCACCTGGGGCAGCGTACACTGGGTGGCCAGGTGATATGCGCTGTCCAGCAGGCAGGTGAGGACGCTGCACAGGGTCACGTCAGAAAAGGGGAGCAGTTCAGGCAAGGCGCAGTCAAACTGAAACGGCAGACCGGCCTGGGTGAAGAGGTTCCCCTTGACCAAGAGCAAAGCGTTGAGCAGACGGTTCGGGCAGTAGTCCGGGTGCTGTTCCAGCTGGTCGGACACGCCGTTGAGAATGGCCGAGGCCCCTGGCCCGTCGTGCTGCTCCATGAGGGTATAGGCTGTTTGCAGCTGGTTGCGGATGTCGTGGCGGATGCGGGAGGCGTCTTCTAAATCGGCTTGGTACTGCTCATAATAAAGCTCCTGCTGCTCCAGGAGATAGTCGAACCACCCAGCCCGTTCCTCGGCGGCAGCTTTTTCCATGAGCTGCTTTATGGAGCGGAACAGAAAAACATCGGCCACGACACAGAGCAGGATCGCCAGAAGTAGGGCCAGGGAATACCCGGTGCTGACAGCGCCTTTTGCATGGCGCTCGATGAAGAGAACGGAGATCACCAGCAGGATGGACTGGGAAAGGGGAAAGAGCAGGTAATCATGCAGAATATCTAAACGTTCTTTTTTACGGGGTACGTCCAGCAGGCAGGCCAAGAGAATATTGTCGATCATACGGGCGTTTCCTCCTCTTGTTGTGGCAAGATCGAGGCAGGAACAGGAGAAGTGGAGGGGGTAGGCAGCTGAAGAAGCAGGCGAATTTGAAAGATGTCGTTGGCTGTCTGGATCTCCATGGTCCCCTTGTGCTGTTCTGCGATGGTTTGCAAGATGAGTAGGCCCAGGCCGTGCTGGGTGCCGTCCTCGGCTTTGCGGCGGCGCTCCAGCTTGGGCTGGGAGCCGGGTGGGATGGGGTTTTGGCAGGTCAGCAGCAAAAAGCCGTTGACAAGGTAGGCGGAGAGGTCGATGCGGCGCAGCTCCGGCACGCCGAACTGCACGGCGTGGTAGGCGTTATCCAACACATTGGTAAACAGACTGCACAGCGTTACCCCAGACAGGGAGAGAGGCTCTGGTAGTCTGCAATCGAAAGAAAACGCAATGTTTTTCTGCCGGTACAGACTGCCCTTCACCCCCAAAATAGAATTGACGATGCGGTTGGGACAGTAGACCGGATGATGGTTCAGCTGGCCGGAAATGCCGTCTAAGATCGTCCGGGCGTTGGTCTCATCCTGCTGGTCCATGAGCTGGTAAGCTGTTTGCAGCTGACCGCGGATATCCTGACGTATTTTGCGGGCGTCATCCAGATCGGCCAGGTATTGGGCATAGTAAATGCTTTGCTGGTCCAGCAGGTAGCGGGACCAGGCGGCACGCTCCTCAATGGCCGCTTTCTCGATGAGCTGCTTCATGGAGCGGAAGAGAAAATAGTCCGCCACAACGCAGAACACACAGGCTCCGGCCAAGATCGCGCAGTAGATAGAAGCACGCTCGTCCTGGGCATGGGACTCCAGAAAAATATTAGAGATGACCAGCAAGACGGCCTGGGACAGCGGAAAGAGCAGATAGTAATACAACACGCGGGCAGGGGCTTTGCGGATGAAGCGATCCCAAAGCTGTACGGTGATGAAACAGAAAATAGACAGCAGGATGAAATATGTCAGCCGGATCAAAAGTGTGGAGGTCGGGTCTGCGGCCAAGGTCATGTAATCCATCGGGTCGCCCTCTCCCCGTAGGAAGAGGCAAAGATAAAAGACCAGCGGTTCCGGCAGGGTGGACACGACGATGATGGTCGCCCAGGCCAAAAACCGTCGCTGGAGAGAATGCTTGGATAAGAGAAGACAGCACACGCCGAGAAAACTATACTGTACGATGGGATTGAGAAACTGGCGGTAGGGCAGGCCAGGACATAGAAAGCAAAACGTAGAAAACGCAAACGAGATGAGACTGATGAGCAGAGAAAACATCTTTTTCCGCTTCAGCGCCAAGAGATAGGCCAGGGTATAGTTATAAAGAAAGGCGGCAGGAAGGGGCGAGATGAACCAGAAAATACTGTTAAAAATGCCGTTCAAAGGCTGGGAACCTCCTTTGTCTGCTGGGTGATAAGGTCTAAGAAAACGCTCCGAGAGGCACGCCATTGGGATTGACTGATGGGAATGCTCTCGCCGGAGGAAAGCTGGAAAAATTTATTGAAGCTGTTTGACGGTGTAAGGATCGCTTGGACATGCCTGGGATTGACCAGAAAACTTTTGTGACACTGGACCATCTTTTGCTGGATCTCCTGGGGCAGCGAAGAGAGAGAGCCGGAGACGACATACGTGTTTTTGGGGGTATGGATGCTCAATTTTCGCATGTGGCTCTCGATGTATAAAATATCGGTCAGAGGGAGAGAAAACGCCCCTTCCCTGGTCTGGATGGAGAGGGTGATGGGCAGTGCTTCCAGCCGATCCACTGCCTTTTGCAGGGATTTTTTAAGAAGAACGGGGTCCAGCGGCTTCAGAAGAAAATAAATATGCTCTGTTTCAGACACGTCCGAGCAGTATTCTATGTAACCGGTGATGAAGATCACCTGTGTCTGAGAGGGGGAGGGGAACAGCTGTTTGGCCAAAGAGATGCCATTATCTTGGCCCAGTTGGATATCCAGCAAGGCGATGTTGGGCGGCGTTTTCTCTGCTGCCGCTTGCAGGGCGCGGATCGAATGAAAGACGCTGATCTGGAAGGAACCGGGGAACAGTTGCTGCACCTTGGCACACAGGCTGGACGCAAAGAGGGCGTCGTCATCGCAGATGTAAATGGTGTACACGTTGATCGTTGTCCTTTCTTAGACATGCAACCTATTATAACAAGAATGTAAGATAGGAAAAAGAGCGGAAACGAGTTGATTTTGTCGATAAAGTGGTTAATTTTGCAAAGTGGGTTTTCTGGGGAGGGGAGAGATGGTAGTATCCCTATGGAATGCTTCCCGACCCTTCCTTGCTTTAAAATAGTTTCTTGTGCAACTAATTATAGAAGAAAAATGGCAGAAGAGCAAGGGGGCCTTAGAAGAGAAAAACCGGGAGCCACGTTTCACTACGCGGTTCCCGGTTTTATGGTTTGGCCAGTTGACTTTTTTACTTCCGCTTAGGAATTTTCTTGTGAATGGCTTCCAGCCGATTGAGTGCCTCGTTCAGGGTCTCGTCCTTCTTGGCGAAGTGGAAGCGAATGAGATGGTTCACGGGTTCCCGGAAGAAGCTAGAGCCGGGCACGGCCCCCACGCCGACCTCCTTGGCCAGGACCTGGCAGAACTCCAAATCGTTGTCATAGCCGAAGGGCGTGATGTCCATGAGGACGTAATAGGCGCCTTGTGGCTCACTGAACTCCAGCCCCACGTCCTTTAGTCCCTTGAGGAAGAGGTCGCGCTTGTGGGTGTAGGTCGCCTGCAATTTGTCGTAGTAGTCCTGCCCAAAGTTCAGGCCGGGGATGACGGCCTCCTGCAAGGGCGCGGCGGCCCCTACGGTCAGGAAATCATGGACCTTTTTGATCCGCTCGGTGATTGCCTCCGGGGCGATGGTGTAGCCCAGCCGCCAACCGGTGATGGAGTAGGTCTTGGAGAGAGAACTGCATGAGATGGTGCGCTCCCACATGCCGGGCAGGGAGGCAAAGTAGACATGTTTGTGGGGCGCGTAGACGATGTGCTCATAGACTTCATCTGTGATGACGTAGGTGTCATACTTCTGTGCGAGGTCTGCGATAAACAGAAGCTCCTCCTTGGTAAAGACTTTGCCGCAGGGGTTCGAGGGGTTGCAGAGAATGAGCGCCTTGGGGTGCTGCTGGAATGCCTGCTCCAGCTCCGCTGGGTCAAAGTTAAATTCCGGCGGATGCAGGGGCACATAGACCGGTTCAGCCCCGGAGAGGATGGTGTCGGCCCCGTAGTTTTCATAGAAGGGGGAGAAGATGACGACTTTATCGCCGGGGTTGGTCACGGTCATCATGGCGGCCATCATCGCCTCGGTGCTGCCGCAGGTGACGACGATCTCCCTGTTGGGGTCCACGGGGTGGCCCATAAACCGGGTCTGCTTCGCGGCCAGCGCCTCCCGGAAGCCCTGGGCGCCCCAGGTGATGGAATACTGGTGAAAGTCCTCATAGGCGACTTGAGAAAGACGGTCCATCAGTTCCTTGGGCGGGTCAAAGTCGGGGAAGCCCTGGGAGAGGTTCACGGCGTTGTACTGGGCTGAGATGCGGGTCATCCGGCGGATGACGGAATCCGTAAAGGTATTGGTGCGGTTAGACAGTGTCTGCATGGTTCGTCTCTCCCTTGACATAAGATTTTTGATCATTGAGGATGTGCTTGGGATCCAGGGCGTTTTTGATTTGGTTCATGGCCGTTAAAACCTCCGGCTGGGTTTGGCGGAGAAAATAGCTGCGCTTACTCAGGCCGATGCCGTGCTCCCCGGAGGCCACGCCGCCCAGCCGGTAGGCTTCCTCATAGGCTTGCTCCGCAGTTTCGTGGAGCAGCTTGTCCCACGTCTCCTGGTCCCGGCCGTCCCGCATGACGCAGAGGTGCACGTTGCCATCCCCTGCGTGGCCGAAGCCGATCATCCGCACGCCGGACTTGGCTTCCAGCGCATGGATGAAGCGGATAAATTCAGCGGTCTTGCTGATGGGCACCACGATGTCCATCGGCTCCTGCTCGGAGACGGCCTCCGCCGCCTTGACCAAAGCCCCGCGCACTCGCCAGATCTCAGCGGCCTGGGCCGCGTCTTGCAAGGTGATGACTTCCAAGGCACCCTGGGACAGCACCAGCTCGTTCACGCGGTTCAAACTTTCCTGCACTTCCAGCGCCCGTCCGTCAAAGGTCAGCAGTAAATAAGACCCGGCATCCGGACGGGGATACTTGGAACCGGAATAGGCTTCGCCCAGCTCGACCACCGAGCGCTCCAAAAACTCCACGGCGGTGGGGTTGGCCCCGGCCTGCAAGACGGCTAGCACACTGCGGATTCCCGTGTCTAAATCAGGATAGGGGACCAGTACGCTCAGCGAAGTCTCCGGCTTGGGGAGCAACGCCAACGTGCAGCGGGTGATGACGGCCAAGGTCCCCTCAGACCCGATGAGCAGCTGCTTGAGGGACAGGCCGCTGGCGTCCTTGATCTGCTTGCCGCCCAGCTCCAGCACGGTTCCGTCGGCCAGCACCGCCGTCAGGCCTCGGACGTAATCGCGAGTCACGCCATATTTCACGGCCCGCATGCCGCCGGCGTTGGTGCTGATGTTGCCGCCGATGCTGGCGGCCTTTTCTCCGGGATCGGGAGGATAGAAAAGGCCGCGTTCCTCGACGTAGGCTTGCAGATCCTGTAACAGCATCCCAGGTTCCACGGTGATGGTCATGGTGTCCCGGTCCAGCTCCAGCACGCGGTCCATGCGGGAGAGGTCCAGCACAATACCGCCCTTGGTCGGGATGGTGGAGCCGACCAGATTGGTCCCCGCCCCTCTGGGCGTCACGGGAATATCATGGTCATGGGCGTAGCGCAGCAGGGCGCTGACCTCCTCGGTGGTCAGAGGAAAGGCCAGGGCGTCCGCCTGCCCGTGGACCCGGTCCAGGGCGTCGGTGAGATAGTGTGGGGGGATATCGTCAAAGCGCAGACGGTCCTCATCAGGGAGAAGGGACCGAAGGGCTTGTTTGTCAAGCAGCTGCATGGAGAAAACCTCGCTTTCACAGGGGAGTCGTCAAGAAATGGCCCGGCCCCCGCCGCCCCACAGAGGGCAGCGGGGGCCATGGCTGGTATGGCGCGAAAATTTCTGGCGCTTGGTCAAAAACGTGTCCTTGGCTCACTGAGCCTCGGAGAACAGATCCTGGTCCCAGCCCACCTTGATGAAGTAGCCGCCAAAGTCGTCGTTAAAGACCTTTTCGGTCGCATCAGACTGGAAGGCAGCGACGACCTTCTTGTACACGTCCACCTTGGTGGGGTCCTTCAGGTCGGCGGTGCGGGCGGCGATCAGATTCCAATACTGCTCTTCATCCAGCACAGAGTCCTTGTAAATGGCCTCCTCGGTCTTCAGGCCGAAGTCCAGGGCATAGTTGCCGTTGACCACGGCGGCGGTCACGTCGGGCAGGGAAGAGGGGATGACGTTGGCCTTCAGCTCTTCGATCTGGATCTTGGTGTTGTAGGTCTCGATGTCATCCACGGTGGGGCTGAAGCCGGCGTCAGCCTTCAGGGTGATGAGACCGGCAGACTCCAGGACCTTCAGAGCGCGGCCGCCGTTGGTCAGGTCGTCGGGGATCGCCACGGTGTCGCCGTCCTTAAGCTCGTCCACGGAGCTTACTTTGTCGGAGTAGAGGTTCAGGGGGATGATGAAGGTGTTGCCGATGGCCTGGATCTCATAGCCGTAGTTTTCGACCTCGCTCTGGAGATAGATGCGGTGCTGGAAGGCGTTCAGGTCGATCTCGCCGTTGGCCAGGGCGTTGTTGGGGGTGACGTAGTCGGAGAACTGCACGATCTCCAGGTCAATGCCTTCTTCTTTCAGGGCTTCCTTAGCAGGGGCCCACAGATCTTCGTAGATGGAGCCGACCACGCCCAGTTTCACGGTGGTGGTCTCACCGGTGCTGGCGGCGGTGTAGTTGGATGCGTCGGTGTTGGTGTCTGCGTTTGTATTTCCGCCGCAAGCGGTCAGGCTCAGGGCCAGAAAGGTGCCCGCCAGGGCAGCGGCAAAGAATCGTTTCAGCTTCATGTCAAGTTTCCTCCTAAATAATATGATCGTATGTTTTTGGGGTTTTATAACGTCAGTGCCAGCTGATAGTTTTCTTTCATGGTTTGGCAGGAGCGGTCAAACTGCGCCTGCTCTTCGGGGGTGAGATTCAGTTCAATAATATCTTCCACACCGTTTCGGTTCAAAACAGCCGGAACACTGGCGTACACATCGTGCTGTCCATACTGCCCGTCCAGCAGGACGGACACCGGTAAGATCCGGTTCTCATCGTGGAAAATGGCCCGGACCACTTGGGCGATGGAGGAGGCAATGCCAAACTCTGTGGAGCCTTTTCCCCCCAGGATGGTCCAGCCGGCTTCCTTGCCGCGGTTTGCGATGGCCTGCAAGTCCAGCTTGCCGTAGGTGTCTGGCCGCTCGGCCCGGAGCTTCGTCAGGGACTTGCCCCCGATGGTCACGGCAGACCAGGGGACCATCTGGCTCTCCCCGTGCTCACCCAAGGCGTAGGCGGAGATGGATTTCTGATTGACCCCGGTGGCCTCGGCGATGGCCCGCCGCAGGCGGGCAGAGTCTAGGGTCGTGCTGGTGGAGAGAATTTTCCGGGACGGCCAATTTAATTGGCTCTGGATGTAGTGGACCATCACGTCCGCCGGGTTGGAAATGCTCAGGATGATGCCCGAAAAGCCGGAGGTACGGATGGACTCCACCACGTCCTTGAGGATGGGAATGGTCTGGTGCAGGGTGTCCATGCGGGTTTGCCCCTTGGACATATCCGGCAGAGGGCCGACGGCGACGATGAGCAGCTGTGCGTCTTTGGCGTCGGCGTAGGTCCCGGCCCGGACTTTAGCCCGGCTGGGGAGGTAGTTGGTGGCGTCGAAGAGGTCCAGGGCCTGGGCCTCGGCCTTGCGCTGGTCGATGTCGATGTAGACGATCTCTTCCGCCAGCCCCTGGGCGATGAGGGAATACCCGGCGTGAGAGCCGACGTGCCCCGCGCCCAAAATCACGATCTTTCTGTTTTGCAGTTCCATGGTGCAGGCTCCTTTCTCTTAGTGGGTGTTTTTCTTTACGACACGGCCACCGGCAAATTCGATGATGCACACGAAGAGGACCAGGATCAAGACTGTTACGTTGGTCACGTCCATCATGTTCCGGTCGTGGCCGTAGCGGATGGCGAAGTCACCCAAGCCGCCTGCGCCGACCACGCCCGCCATGGCGGTGAGGTTCAGCAGGCTGATGGCAGTGATCGTGGTGCCGCGGGCGATGGAGGCCACGCTCTCCTTCAGATATACCCGGAAGATGATCTCCCAGGGGCTGGAACCCATGGCCAGCGCGGCTTCGATGAGTCCGGGGTCCAGTTCCGCCAAGGCCCCCTGGACTTGCCGGGCAAAGAAGGGGACCGCCCCGAACACCAGGGGAACGATGGCACCCTGGACATAAATGGCTGTGCCCATGATGGCACGAGAAACCGGCATGACCCAGGTCAGCAGGATGATAAAGGGGATGGAGCGGAACAGGCTGATGACCTTATCTAAAATTTGATAGGCGACTTTGTTTTCCAAGATGCCGCTGGGTTTCGTCACCGTGATGAGTACGCCCAGCGCCAGGCCCAGCACGAAGGAGATGGCTCCCGACCAGACCACCATGAGCAGGGTGTCACCGATGGCCTCAAAAAAGGTGGGCAGCCGGTCCATGACGTTTGGGATGAGCTTAGTGAGTAACTCTTGCATCTTTTAACACCTCCACACCGACGTTTTTCTCAATGAGATATTCCATGGCTTTTGTGATTTGCTCCCGCTCGCCGCTCAAAATGGCGACAGTGCCGCCGATGGGGGCGTCCTGAACGATCTCAATATCTGCAAAGATGATGTTGAGCGAAATTTGGAAGCGCTGGGAGAGGGTGGAGATGAGCGGCTCCGACACGTTTTTCTGAATGTACGACAGCCGCACGATCACTTCTCCCGGCTGGAGCTGCACCACCGGGGACCCCTCCGCGATGAGCTCCTCGATCTTTTGCAGGTTCGAGGTGGTGCGGATGAAGTTCTGGGTGATGGGCTGCTTGGGGTCAGCGAAGAGGGAGAAGACCTCACCCTGCTCCACCACCTGCCCGTGCTCCATGATGGCTACATGGTCGCAGATTTCTTTCACCACGGCCATTTCGTGGGTGATCATCACGATGGTCAGGTTCAGCTTTTGGTTCAAATCCTTTAATAAAGTAAGGATGGCTTTCGTCGTCTGGGGGTCCAGGGCGGAGGTGGCTTCGTCGCAGAGCAAGACCTTCGGGTCGTTGGCCAGGGCGCGGGCGATGGCGACGCGCTGCTTCTGGCCGCCGGAGAGCTGGCTGGGGTAGGCCGTCTCTTTGTCGGCGATGTCCACGAGCTTCAGGAGCTTTCGCACTTTATTCTGGATGGCCTGCTTGCTCAAGCCCTGCCCCTGCAGGGGATACGCCACGTTGCCAAACACCGTCCGGGAGGGCATCAGATTGAAGTGCTGGAAGATCATGCCGATCTTCCGGCGGGCCAGCCGCAGCTCCTTGGGGGAAAGAGCGGTCATCTCCTTGCCGTCTACGACCACCGTGCCGTTGGTGGGCCGTTCCAGCAGATTGATGCACCGGACCAGGGTGGACTTGCCGGCACCGGAAAAACCGATGATGCCGAAGATCTCGCCGTCCTGGATCGTCAGCGACACATCCCGCACGGCCCGGACCATCTTCTCGCCGGAGCCAAAGTCTTTGGATACATGGGTAAACTCGATCAAGGAAGGTCCCTCCTAACATAAATACCAACTTGGTTGGTTGGTTTTAACGTGGGAATAAGATACCACGCAGGTAGGTAAATGTCAATGGGTTTTGGCAAAAAAATCCCGGCGGCAGAGTGACTCTGTCGCCGGCGCTGATTTTTTGTCAGATTCGGGTTGCTTCCTTGTCAAATTTGCTGGTGCGATTCATTCCTCATCCTCGTTCTCCACGCCCTGGATCTCCAAAACGTCCAAGACCTCCTGCCCCCGCACAGTCAGAGCCATGCTGCCCTGACGGGACCAAGCGGCGTAGGGGCCATAGTCAAAGTTTTGCAGGGGGAGGTTGTAGTCCAGGTCGATGAGCCCCTTGCGTTCCAAGGCTAGGATCCCGTTGGAAACCGTCTCCTGTTCGCCGGTGCCCTCTTCCAAACAGACCGGCGTTTCACCGTCCGGCCGTCGAGCCACCGGGAGGAAAGGGGTTTCTCCAAACCTCCGAAGCAGCTTCAATTCCACCTCCGTCAAATAGAGGGCGGGGGAACAGCTGGAGCAGCTTTTTTGACAGCTGCCGCAGCTACTTTCACAACAACTCATAGGGTTTCTCCTTGTTCTTCGTCTGGTACGGAAAGAATGGTCCCGCCGCCGAGCACGGTATCTCCATCATAGAGCACCACGGCTTGCCCGACGGTCATGGCCCGCTGCGGCTCGTCAAACGTTACTTGTATCTTCCCGTCCGCCAAGGGGGTCACGGTGGCCCATTCCTCCTGCTGGCGATAGCGGGTCTTGGCTTTGCAGCGCAGGGGGGCGGTCAGCTCTGAAATGGCGATCCAATTCACGTCGTCGGCGATGAGCGTCTTGCGATACAGCGACGACTCCGGACCGACGGAGACGGTATTGGCCTCCATATCTTTTCCGCAGACATAGACCGGGTGCCCCATGGCCAGCCCCAAGCCCTTCCGTTGGCCCAGGGTATAGCGCACGGCCCCCCGATGGGTGCCCACGGGCTGGCCATTCTCGTCTAAAAAGTCACCGGTGGGATAGGTCTTTCCGGTGTACGCTTCTAAAAACGCACCATAATCCCCGTCCGGGACGAAGCAGATATCCTGGCTGTCCTGCTTCTGGGCATTGGGAAAGCCCAGCTCGGCCGCCAGTTCTCGAATCTGGTCCTTGTGCCGCTCGCCCAGGGGGAAACGGGTGTGGGCCAGCTGGTCCTGGGTCATGGTATAGAGAACGTAGCTCTGATCCTTGCTCCCGTCCAATGCCTTTTTCAGAACATAGCGCCCGCTGGCCTCGTCCTTGACGATGCGGGCGTAGTGCCCGGTGACGACCTCGGAGAGGCCCTTCTCACGGGCCAGCGCTAAGAGCGTATCAAACTTGAGAGAGCGGTTGCAGTCGATGCAGGGGTTGGGGGTGCCCCCGGCTTCGTAGGTCCGGACAAATTTATCCATAACCTCTGTCCGGAACCGAGCTGTCAGGTCCAGGACCTCATAAGGCAGGTCCAGCTGAAAGGCGACCTGGCTGGCATCGTCGATGTCCTTCTGGGCGCAGCAGGTGCGCTGGGGTTTTTTGCCGATGTCGACGTTGCGATACAGCCGCATGGTGGCCCCAAGGCAGGGGCAGCCGGTCTGCATGGTCAGATAGGCAGCAATGGAACTGTCCACCCCGCCGCTCATGGCGATGAGCGCACCGCCGCTCTGGGTGGGGGAAACGGTGTTGGGTCCCATGGGGAAACATCTCCTCATCTCTGATCGCCCGACCGGAAAACCAGTCGGGCGATCAACACAGTATTCTTGCCGGGAATCATAGCACACTCTGCCGAGCCTGTCAACGCTGTAAGATGTTCTTAAAGCGGGAGTACATGCCGTTGGCCGTGTACAGGGCGGCAACGGGGTTGTGGGCCAGGACCCGGTCTTTCACAATCATCACCGTTGTGGGGGCGTGGGAATGGCGCAGGAAGAGGGTGTCGTGGCCCACGCACAGGCCGATGACGATGTTGAAGTCGGTGCCCTGGGCCTCCAGCTCCTTGGCCTGGAGGATGGGGTTGCACATGGATTCGTGTCCGCAGCCGCCGTTCAATTTCTTCTCGTTGGGAATGCCGATGACGGTCTTATCCACGGCACCCAGCTTGCAGCCGACGGTGTAATATTCGATGCCCAGGGCCTTGAGAATTTTGGTAAAGATCCTCGTCTCCGGCATCAGCCCCACGCAGGAGGCGATGCCGATCTTTTTATAGCCCATGCGCCGGATGAACTCAATGGTTTCTTCCACGCGGGTCAGGCGGCCGTAAAACTCGCCCTCAATCCCGGCGGAGACGCGGGCGATGTTGCCCTGTTCCGGGTCCTCCTGATAAATTTTCAGGGCTTCCTCCAGTCGCGCCTGGTTCTGCTTGGCGGTCAGGCAGAAGGCGGGGTAGTGGGCCTCGTCCTTGGCTTTGCAGGAGAGGACGACGCAGTCGGAGCAGGTGTGGATCTGTGTGTCAGCCATGGTCTCTCACCTCGCTTAGGCTATGTCCGCAATGTCTGCGGCGGTGTAGGAGTCGGGTACGTCGTCATAAAAGGCGTAAACGTTGTCGGTGAACTGCTGGGCGTCGGTGCCCTCTTTCAGGATGCCGATCTGGGCCAGCTGCTCCACACTGAGCTTGATGGCGTCATAGCCGCCCTGCACGGAGGGAATGTAGTTGTAGGACTTTAACAAACTGGTGTTGAACTCCAGGTCGCCGGTGACATACTTCTTGTCCAGCTGGATCTTTGCCGCTTCTTCGGGGTGCTCGTTGACGTACACGGAAGCCTTCAGCACGGCGCGGGTAAAGGCGGCGGCGATGTCGGGGTGCTCCTCGGCCAGCTTGTTGCTGACAAAGGAGGCGCAGCAATATTCGCTGGAGAATTCCTCAGAGGTGGCGGTATCGACCAGCACGTTCAAGTTATACTGCTGCACAAACTGAGATACGATGGGGTCGCTCATGGCGATCACGTCGATGGCCCCGTTCTCCAGGGCCTGGCCCAGGTCGTTCTTATTGAAGACCACGAACTCAGCTTCGGGATTTGTCTCGTCAAACGAGATGCCCTCGTTGGCCAGCACGCGCTTGGCCACGATGGTCTCGGCTCCAGCCAGACCGGACACGCCGATCTTCTTGCCCTTCAGGTCAGCGGGACTCTCGATGCCAGAGTCCTTGGGTGCGACGATCTTGACGCATCCAGTGTGGATGCCGGCGGTGAACTTGATGGGCAGGCCGTTCTCCACGGGCTGGAGGAACTTGCCTATCAGACCGAAGCCGACGTCTACTTGATCGGCGCCAATGGCCTCCTGGACATGGGCGGCGTCGATCTGGATGTTTTCAGGTTCGATGCCTTCGGCTTCAAAGAAGCCCTTCTCCACGGCTATGTGCAGGGGAGCCTGGCAGAGGGAGGGAGAGTAAGCGATGCGCAGGTGATACAAACCGCTGTCACCGGAGCTGCTGTCGGAGGAAGGAGCGGCGGACGTGTCGCCGCCTTGGCTTCCGCAGGCGGCCAGGGTAAAGAGCAGGGTGGCCAGCAGGAAGAGGGGGAGGATGCGGAAGATACGTTTTTTCTGGTTCATGGGGAGTCTCTCCTTTTTCTTGGATGCGGTGGGGTGGAAGGGGATCAGGTTATGGTGCTCTGGGACACCGGAGCTGCCATACAGCAGTCGTTGAGTTCTCCTTTCTGGACGCCGCAGGCGGCCAGCATCAGCAGCAGGGCAGCCAGTGCAAGCACTGGGACCAATCGCCGAAGCAGTCGGGAAGGATACATGGTGAGATACCTGCCTTTCGTTTAGAGGTAGTAGTCCGGCTCCTGAATGGTGCCGCCGTAGTGGAGCAGACGAAGGATCTCCGCCCGGTAATGTAAGAAGTCTTGGCTGCTGCGGGCCCGTGGCTGGGCCAGCTCCACCGGGACGATCTTGGTGATGCGTCCGGGCCGGGGCGTCATCACGACGACCCGGCTGGAAAGATACACGGCTTCGTCTACGTCGTGCGTGACCATGATCATGGTCATGCTGTGTTCTTTCCAGATGCGTAAAATTTCGTCCTGGATGTTCATGCGGGTGAAGGCGTCCAGAGCGCCCAAGGGCTCGTCCAGCAATAACACTTTGGGGTGACCGACCAGGGCGCGGGCCAGGGAAGCCCGCTGGCACATGCCGCCGGAGAGCTGGTGGGGATAGTATTTCTCAAATCCTGTCAGGCCAACCAGGTCGATGAACTCTTTTACGCTGGCCTCTTTTTCCTGAAAGACACCCTGTGCCCGCAGGCCAAAGGCGATGTTGTCATAAATGGTCAGCCAAGGGAAGAGGGTGTGGTCCTGGAACATGAAGCCCCGGTCGCTGCCCGGCTTGGTGATGGGGGCGCCGTCCAGAGTCAGCGTTCCGCTGTCCGGCTGGATCAGCCCGGCGATGAGCCGCAACAGGGTGGATTTACCGCACCCGGAGGGGCCGATGAGGGAGATAAAAGAACCGGGGGCGATGTCCAGATCGACATTGGACAGGGCAGTGATGACTTCGCCCTGTGGGTTGGTGAACTGCTTGCTCACCCCGGAGATAGAAAGTCCGTTTACCATTTGATGACTCCTTTCTGCCAGACCAGCACATGGTCACGGGCGCGGAAGAGCAGGGTGATGATGCAGTAGCAGATGACGCTCATCACAATCAGCCCGGCGTAGACGTTGGCGTAGGCCATCATATCCTTCTGCCAGTTGACATACCAGCCGATGCCGTATTTCGCGCCCATCATCTCGGCGGTGACGAGGGTAATGAAGGAAGCGGTGGTGCCGTTAAACAGGCCCAGGAACATGTGGGGCATAGCGGCGGGGATGCCGACCTTCCAGAGGGCGTAGCGATTGGAAGCGCCCAGGGTCGCAGCGGCCTCAAAGTAGGCGTTGGGGATGCTGGAGATGCCGCTGGCCGTCAGCACGCTGGTGGGGAACCAGACGGCCAGGGCGATGAGAAAGGCGCTGGCGGAGACGACGGTGGGGAAGCTGATCATTGCCAGGGGGATCCAGGCGGTGGAGGGGATAGGGCCGAGCACCCGGACCAGAGGATAGATCCAGTAGCGTGCGCCTTTGCTGAAGCCAATGGCTACGCCGGTCAGCACACCGGCCACCGCACCGCTGACCCAACCGGTCACTTGCAGGCGCAGGGAGTAGAGCAGGCACTTGCCCAAAAACGCAGCGTCTTCCACCAAGACTCCGAAGACCCGGTCCAGTGAGGGGAAGTAGAGCACGGGGAGGGTGGCGGTCTTCGCTTGTACTTTTTCTGAAAGGCAGGGGCGGCAAAGCCTGCCAGAAACAACACAGCAGTGAGGGCCAGTGCCACCGCCATGACCAAGAGAAAATACGACCGGTTGGCGGCGGGGTGGAGAGACGAGTCCGGGATGGCCCAGTCTGTCACCAGTGCGATCCCGGCGGCCAGAACGGGCAATAGAGTGTTCAGTCGTTGCAGTAGAACGAAAGGATAGAATATGAGAAAGGAGTGCAGCGCCATGGTAAAGCTGACCGACAACGAATGGGCCATTTTAGAGGTGCTCTGGGCCGACGGTCCCTGTGAGTTGGGGGACCTTGTCTCCGCCCTGGCCCCCACCCACCCCTGGCGAAGAAATACCGTCCACACCTACCTGACCCGGATGGAGAGCAAGGGCTTAGTCGCCATCGACCGGACCCAGGACCCGCATCGCTACACGGCGGCCATCGACCGGGAGCTGTGTGCCCGCCAAGCCCGGAGTCAGCTCTTGGATAAAATTTACGGCGGGGCCACGGGAGACTTGATTGTCGCCTTTTTGAAGGAGAGCCACATCACCCCGGAGGAACGGGACCGCCTGCGCCAGCTGCTGGATGACATGGAGGTGTAAGCATGACGAACCTATGGGCGTTTCTGCTGCAAACGCTGTATGTCGCAGGCGTGGGCCTGTTGCTTCTGGCCATCAAGACGCTGCTGAAGGATAAGCTCTCCCCCCGCTGGCAGTATGCGGTCTGGGCGGTGCTGGCCCTTCGGATCTTGCTTCCGGCCTATACGGGGAAATATTATGTGCTTCTCCCTCTGCCCTTGTGGGTGGAGACGGCGAAGGTGATGGTTGAGCCGCACTGGGCCTCAGCCTATACCAATGTCTATGAGGCCACCCAAGTGACCAGCCCCATCCCCTGGCTGACGGGCGCTCCAGTCAGTCTCTCAGACTGGCTGTTCCTGCTCTATGTGGTGGGCGTTGTTGTGACGCTGCTCTGGTATCTCATCTCCTGGCTCCGCCTCTGCCTGCTCTTGCGGCAGGGGACTCCTGTCCCGGCGGACGTGCAGGAGCAGATCGAACGCATCGGCAAGACATATGCCTGCAAGACCTGCCGGGCCATCGAGCTGCCCGGCCTGCCGTCCCCGATGGTGTGCGGGGTGTTCCGCCCGGTGCTGGCCCTGCCGAAGGGGAAAGCGCTGGATGACCATGTGATCCTGCATGAGCTGCTCCACCTGAACTATAAGGATGCCCTGCAAAACGTCTTCTGGTGCTTCTGCCGGACGCTGCACTGGTGCAACCCCATCGTCCGCCTCCTGCTCAACCGAGTGGGCAACGACATGGAATCCCTCTGCGACCAGCGGGTTTTAGAGCGCCTGCATGGGGAGGACCGCCGCAATTACGGCATCTCCCTCCTGGCCATGGCAAACGACAAGTACCCCCGCGCCGTGGGCACCACGTCCCTCTCCAACGGCGGGAAGAACATCGCCCAGCGCATCGAGGCCATCGTCCGCTTCAAGCGCTACCCCCGCGGCATGGCCTTGGCCTCCGTCTGCGTGGTCGTGGTCCTAGCGGCCAGCTGTCTGGTGGGCATGGTGGATAAGGAAGCGGGCTTACAGGAGGGCTTTGACTATGTAGGCTACACAAACCAGCAGATTGCCCAGCCCACCTGAACTACTGCACGACGGTCGCCGGAGCGCTGGACACCTACGCGAAGGGCATCATGGATGACAACCTGCTCTTCCTTTCTATGGCATCGCCGGACAAAGAGCGAGCGGCGCTGGAAGCCATGGCAGCGCAAGGAGAACATTACTCCCTGTTCGGAGAAACGCTGACTGTGTACCCACAAGGAAATTTTGGCCAGGCAGAGAAAGAGCCGGTCACGATCCGAACGGACGGCCAGATCATCTATGACCACCAAGCAGCCTACTTTGCCGTCCAGAATTTGCAGAAGCAGGCGGATGGAAGCTATACAGCCCTGCTGATGATATATGCCTCGTCTGTGCCGGATACAGAGCAGTATATGGACTTTAACGTGGAATACATGGACACCTGCGCCGGTCAGGTAGCACTTCCGGTCCTGGTCAGGCAGGAGAGAGGGCGCTATGTCGTCGAGCAGACCGGGGAACCTGTCATTTATCTGGAACGAACCGAAGGGATGTATTATAGGAACTTGGTCCCAGCGGAACGCACCTACACGGCGGAAGGGACCTATGGTACGGTGACGGTGGAGCTGCGAAACTACTGTGCCGTCGATAACTTGGAAGAGCCGGATGATTTTTGGAGAACCCCCACCGTCATTCGGAAAACCGCAAAACCAAACATCCAGTTTGAGACGATGACGTATGAGTATTTTGCACAGGGCACGTTCCCGGAAAACGTCACTTGGAAAGCAGTTGGTTTGTCCATTGATCCAAATCCGGGAACAGACGCGGAATATTATCAGGAGTTTCTCCAAAGTGTGAAGACTTGCCAGAGCAGCGGAGGTTCCAGCACGAGTGGCTTATCATGGAGTACAAGTCCGATTGAGGATGACTGGAACGGTACCATAGTAGATTACAACTCTGCTCCTTGGCTGGATGCCCCGCCGAAAACCATTACGCTTCATTTTGTTGTGAACGATCAAGGTACTGTGACAGAAGAAACGCTGACCGCAAAGGAGGTGCCGACAAATGGAGCGTAAAAAAATGGCGCACGCCATCGGTTTGATCGCCTGGGGCTATCTCTTTCTCTACTTTAACCTCAACTTAGGTAGCTTGAATCTCATCCCCAGCTGGGTCGGTTATCTGCTGATGGGTAAGGCCATCAAAGAGCTGAAGGAGGCGTCGCCCGCCATGGGCCTGCTGGGTCCGCTGTGCATTTTACTGGCGGCCTTGGAGCTGTGGTTCTGGGCCTTGACGCTCATTGGGATCAACAGCCAGCATTATCTTTTACAGCTGTTGAGTTTATTGCTGGCAGTGGCGGCGCTCTATTTCCACTTCCAGCTCCTCACGAATCTGGTAGAAGCTCTGGGTCGAGCGGGGGAAACGTGGCGGAAAGAGCTGCTGAACCTGCGGACGGTGCGAACCGTCCTGGCGGCGGTCATGGCTCTGCCGGTGCTATGGAAAGAGCATTTTGCGGTGACTGTGATCCTGGCGATTGCAGGGGTACTGGTTGGTATTTCAATCAGCGCGGTGCTGGTTTGGATACGGAATGCCCTTTTCAAGTCGCTGTGTCCAGCGGAAGAAAAAGAATAGAAAAACAGGACGCGAGGCGTGTGATGGTGCACAGCTCGCGTCCTGTTTTGTATGTTGAGGAGGGTAGATTTACTTCAAAAAGTTTTCCAATTCGGCCTTAGATTTCACGCCCACGGACATGTCCACCGGCTGGCCGTCCTTGAACAGCAGCAGGGTGGGGATGGCGGAGATCTGGTAGCGCTGGGCCAGCTCAGGGACCTCATCGACGTTGACCTTGCCGAAGGAGATCTCCGGGTGCTCCTGGGCCAGCTCTTCCACCACGGGGGAGAGTATCGTGCAGGGTCCGCACCAGGCGGCCCAGAAGTCCAGCAGTACGGGGGCAGAGGACTGGGTGACTTTTGTTTCAAAATTTTCCTGGTTGATGGTGGTGATCGCCATAATAACACTTCCTTTTGGTGTTTCCGTTTTTGTTGGCTTTAGTATAGCCAGACTTATGGCGTTTTACTGTGACCTGCGCACAGTATTTTCAAATATTTGAACCATTTTCGACCGGTTGGGGGCGCAGGTCTGCTTCATCCAGCCGCTGGAGGATCACCGCGCCCATGGCCCTGGTCGCTGTGTCCGTGGGGGAGAAGGTGCCGTTGGCACCGACCAGCAGGCCAAGCTGCCCACACAGGGCTACGCCGTCCTTGGCCCAATCTGCGATGGCGGCCTGATCATGATAGACCGGTGCGCTGGTGTCTCCGCGCTCCGCGCCGCACAGGGCTGCATAACGAGCCAGCGCGGTGGCCAATTCCTGGCGGGTGATGGGGGCGTCCGGGGTGAACCGTCCGTCCGGCAGGCCGCGCATGATGTCAGCTTCCTTAGCCCAGGCCGCATAGGGGGCAGCGTAGTGGCCGGCGGAGAGGTCGCGGTAGCCAGTGGAAGCGGCGTCACCTTCGACCCCAGCCAAACGGCCCAGACAGGTGACGAACATCCCGCGGGTCAAGGGGAAGTTGGGGGTGAACTCGCCGTATGGATTGTTGTGCATGAGGCCCTTTTGCCGGACGTAGTCGATGCTGGCAGCGGCCCAGTGCGTGCTGAGCTTGCTTTCATCAAACCACAAGGCACGCTCACAACGGTCGACCCCGGTGTTTTTGGCGGAGTAATAGATTTTCCCGGCCTGGGGCGTGATTCCACGCCGCCAGAAAAGGTCTTCCAATGTGACCAGGGTAAAGCCGCGTTTGTCCAGCTTGGTCAGCAGGGCATCCAAGCCCTGGGCGGTCGTTTTGTGGATCTCATGTAAGATGACGATGTCGCCATCCTGCAAGACGGTGCCGGTGTAGCTGGTCAGTCGGGCAGCGTCTTGATATTTCCAGTCCCCAGAGTCTACCGTGCACCAAATGACCGGGACCCCGGCCAAGCTTAGGGTCGTGTTGTTCCAGCTGCCATAGGGCGGGCGAAGGTAGAAGCCGGTGTTTCCCGTCCCGGTCAGTCCTGTGACCTCAGTCAGGGCGTTGGCGGTTCCTGTGATCTCATTGCGGACCTTTGTGGCAGAGGATGAGGCCAGGACCGGATGATTATAGGTATGATTGGCGATTTGATGGCCCTCAGCGACCATGCGCTGGATCTGCTTGGCATAGGTCCTGACTTTATAGCCGTTCATAAAAAACGTGGCCTTTGCCCCGTGGGCGGCTAAGGTGTCCATGATCCGGTCTGAGTAGGGCCCCGGACCGTCATCAAAGGTCAGGGCTGCCAGCTTTTGCCCCGGCCGGTCATAGGCCGAGCCACCTGCTGCCTGGCTGACAGGGGCCAAGCTCAGGCACAAAAGCAGTGTGAGGAGCAGGCAAAGGAATCGTTTTCGCATGTTTGATCCGTCCTTTCTCTGTTGATATTCTGGGATATTTTTAGAATAACATATTTTGGGACGTCTGTCTAGAAAAAGAGAAAACGATCGCTTTGGGGGAAAGAGGATCCTCAGGCCTGCCCAAGCAGGGACATTGCCCCCAACAGAACCGCCAAAAACCCAAAGCTGACCGCCAGAAACAACAGCAGGAAGCGCCCGGTCTGCGCAGGCTTGTGCTTGGCAAACTCTCGAAAGGTGATGAGGCTGGCCAGGGAAGCGATGAGTGTCCCGGCGCCGCCCACGTTGACGCCGATGAGCAGACCTTGGTAATCCTGGGTAAAACGGCTGAGCAAAATGGCGGCGGGGACGTTGCTGATGAACTGGCTGGTCAGGGCTGAGACGAGCATTGTGCCGTGGGATAGCAGACGCGCGAAAAACATCTGTACGGCGTCGATCCGGGCTAGATTTCCGGAAAACGTAAAAAATGCGGCAAATGTGAGCAGCAGCCCCCAATCCACACTTTTGAGGGCATTTCGGTCCAACACCAGCAGAACGGCAGGGATGATGACGAGTCCCACCCCATACGGCACGACCCGCAGCACCATCGCCACAGACAGGCAGAAGAGCAGTGCATAGACGACGGCACGCTTCTGGTCTAGCCGGACTGGCTCCTCCGGAACAGCCAGCGGATCCTTTGGGACGAAGAAGCGGCACAGCAGGATCAAGGCGATCGACAGCAAAAAGGGCGGCAGCATGATGCCGATGAACTCTGTGCTGGCGATATGATAATAACTGAACAAGTAAAGGTTTTGCGGGTTGCCAAAGGGCGTGAGCATTCCGCCAAAGTTGGCGGCGCGGTTTTGCAGGATAAAGGTAAACGCCAGGTGCCTGTCCTGTCCGGTGGCGTGCAGAACGAACCAACTCAGTGGCAAAAACGTCAGCAGAGCGGTGTCGTTGGTCAGCAGCATGGAGCCAACCAGTGTGATGAGGACCAAGGCGGTCACGACGCTACGGGTGGTGTGAAACAGCTGCACCAGCTGCTGTGATAGCGCGGAAAACAGATCCATGTTACGCAGTGCGCAAACCACGGCCAGTACGCAGAACAAGCAGGCCAGGGTTCGGGCGTCATAGTATCCCAAATATCCCTTGTCTGGCGGAACAAAAGCAACCGTGATCCCGGCAGCCAACAAAGCGATCAGCAGCATAGCGTTGGCGCGGCACCATGAGACAGCAGACATAAGTTTCCTCTCTTTCTCTCTATAAGCATAGGCGGGTTTCCCATCATTTGGTTGGAGGATGGCAGTTTTTGCAAGGTGTATACCCTGCATCCATGGCCTCAGAAAGTGTAACTTCATAGCTGCTGTGGCTCAACGAGCTACAAGTGGCACGGTGATAGCGTTCGCCGCTATTTGTGATATAGACCAGGATGTCTTCTTCAGTGTCAGCAAAGTCTGTGTCACAATCATCATAATAGACTTGTTCGTCCTCATCAGAGTAGTCATCGGAGTAGGTATCATCATCGTCATATTCGTCGTGATCTGCAACGTCTTCGTCGTCCTCTGGGTCTGGGAGTGCTTCTGGTTCAGCGGCTTTTTGGAGTTCTTGAATCTGTTCTTCCAAAGAAGCGATCGTATTCAGCTGTTCGTCCAAGCCGCGCTTCTGATCCGCGATCTTCTCTTGGTTAGAAGCGCCTCCGATCAGGTATCCGGCAACGAAAGAAAGGATAACCGCTGCAACGAAGAAGAACTTCCGGAAATTCTTAGGCAACTGTTTCTTCGGTTCTCCGGTGTCTGCGCTGATGCCTTCTATGCTGGTATCTTCCATCTGAGTCCACTCCTTTTCTATGTTGGTAGCACCGGGGGCATCTTTTTTGCGAAAAGAAGATAGAGGACCGTCTTTCAACGATCCTCTATCTTGATGGTTAACCCGAAGACATTGCGAACAATGCAGAGTTCGTATCTTCGCGCTATGGTGGACCCGAAGGGATTTGAACCCTCGACCTCTCGGATGCGAACCGAACGCTCTCCCAGCTGAGCCACGGGCCCGAAGGGGGATCGGAGAGAATGTGCAGGATTGCCACTCTTTCCAATTAATTTCATAGTATAGCAGAACTTTAAAAAAAGTAAAGCCCTTTTCAGAAAAAGAATACAAAAATTTTATGGTGAGCCGCTTGATTCTTGAGGGGAAATGTTGTATGATATAAACCAAGAGTCTGCCAGATGCCGCCTGCGGCGTTGGGCAAGGCCGCACTAGTCGGGGAGATAGCGGTGCCCTGTACCTGCAATCCGCTACAGCAGGGATGAATCCCGGACCCCCGGAGGCTTCTTGTTTCGTTAGTTGCCGGTAAGCGGTGATGATCAATCGGTCCTGCGCAACGTGGCACTGTGAACCGTGTCAGGCGGGGAACCGAGCAGCACTAAGCAGAACGCTGCGTGTGCCGCGGGTCTGCCGGTTTTGAGCTGGCTGCCAGTGAGACAGGGATAAGAAGTTCTTCAAAGGCCGGTGTGCGGTCCTGCCGAATGTCGTAGCGCACGAGGTAGGCTCTGTTTTTACCCCTTTGGGGAAAAGGAGGAAGGCCATTGTATCAGGCGCTTTACCGCAAATGGCGCCCCCGCACCTTCGATGAGGTGGTGGGGCAGCCTCATATCACCGAGACCCTAAAGCGGCAGGTGGCTACAGGTCACCTCTCCCACGCGTATCTCTTCACCGGCACCAGAGGCACTGGCAAAACGACCTGCGCGAAAATTTTAGCCAGGGCCGTCAACTGTGAGCATCCGGTGGACGGTAACCCCTGCAACTGTTGCCCATCCTGTCTGGGCATTGAGAACGGCTCTATTTTAGATGTGCTGGAGCTGGACGCAGCCTCCAACAATGGCGTCGATCAGATCCGGGCCCTACGGGACGAGGCGACTTACACCCCTGCTGCGGTGCAGAAACGGGTGTACATCGTGGACGAAGTCCATATGCTCTCGATGGCGGCGTTCAACGCCCTACTGAAGATCCTGGAGGAACCTCCGGCGCACTTGATGTTTATTCTGGCGACGACGGAACTGCACAAGGTCCCTGCGACGATCAAGTCTCGCTGCCAGCAGTTTGCGTTTAAACGTATCTCGCCCAAGGCCCTGACTGGGCGGCTGGAATATGTGGCCCAGCAGGAGCAGATCCCGCTTACGTCAGAGGCCGCAGAGCTGCTGGCCAGACTGGCCGACGGGGGACTGCGGGATGGCCTGTCTCTGCTCGATCAGTGCAGTGGCACCGAGGGGGAGCTTTCGGAAGCGGTCGTTCTGGATGTGCTGGGTCTGGCGGGCAACCGAAAAACGGCCAGCCTGCTGGATTGTGTGGCCAGAGAGGATACAACGGGGGCTTTGACAGCCTTGGATGAGCTCTATCGAGACGGCAAGGACATGGGCGCCCTGCTCGGCGAGATCGCCGCTTTGGTCCGTGATCTGCTCATCCGCAAAACAGCCCCGGAGGGCGGAAAAACGCTGCTCACCGGTGGATATGAGGAGCGAGTCATTCGCCCCTTGACGGAGGCTTTTACGGCGGCAGAGTTGGTGCAGATGATGACCATCCTGCAAAACGCACAAGCTGACCTCTACCGCAGCGCCAGCCGCCGGACGGATGCAGAGCTCTGTCTCATTCGCTTGTGTGACCGAAGCTTATCGGACACGGCTCAGGGCCTCAGCGCTAGACTGAGCCGGGTCGAAGCCCAACTGGCGCACGGTGTGCTGCCGAAAGCGGTTCCAACGCCAGCAGCGGAAGCACCGGCAGAGCCCCAGCCTCCGAAAAAACCGGAAAAACTAGCCCAACCAAAAGCAGAAGTGGTTCCACCCCCCAAACCGATGGAGCCACCGGTCCAAACACTTCCCCAGAAAGAACCTGTGGCGGTCTCCACGACCCAAAAAGCAGGGGACTGGAACGGATTCCTGAAGACCCTGCGGGACTTGCCCCCCATGGTCCATTCCTTCCTGCATAAACCGGAATCGGCCCAGGGCGTGTTTGAGGAGCATACGCTGACGATTTGGACGGACTCAGAGCTGACGATGAGCTTTCTCAACCGGGGTGACACCCCGACCGTGCTGGAACGCGCAGCTGAGGCTTACACCGGGCAAAAGCGCCGGGTGAAGTTCCAGGTCGGCAAGCCGCCTGCCCAGCCGACGCAGCCCAGGTCAAACGCATCACAGCGGCAGGAGGCCCCACAAGAGGATAAGTTTGATGATCTGCTGGCCCTAGGGCGGCAGTTTGGAAATTTCAAAGTAAAGTGAAGTCATAAAAAGGAGCGAATACACTATGGCAAAAGGATATGGACGCCCCCCCATGAGCCGCAAGGGCGGCAAGGGAATGGGCATGGGCATGCCCGGCCTGAACATGGATATGATCAAGCAGGCCCAGAAGATGCAGGCTGACATGGAGAAGACCCAGGCCGAGCTACAGGAGAAGGAATACACCGCCACCGCAGGCGGCGGCGTGGTCTCTGCCACTGTGGATGGTAAGCACATGGTCAAGGCCATCACCATCGATCCTGAGGCTGTGGACCCCGACGACGTGGAGATGCTCCAGGATATGGTCATTGCTGCTGTCAACGAGGCCATCCGCAACGCAATGGACGATATGAGTGCCAGCATGGGTAAGATTACCGGCGGCATGAACCTGCCGTTCTAAGAACCAAAAAACGACAATCTAACTTGAGTTTTAGGAGGAGTTTGGCATGAAGATCACCCTTTTAGAGCCTCTGGGCATCCCCGCCCAGGTGTTGGAGCAGTACAAGGCCCGACTGGAAGCCAAGGGACACAGCTTTACGGCCTACGGGGACAAGACCACCGACCCGGCAGAACTCATCCGCCGGACGGGGGACAGCGACATCGCCATCATCGCCAACAATCCCTATCCCGCCCAGGTGGTGGAAGCTGCGCCCAACCTGAAAATGCTGGACGTGGCTTTTACCGGCATTGACCACGTGGCCTTAGACGCCTGCAAAGCCAAGAACGTGATGATCTGTAATGCTGCCGGATATTCTACCCAGTGTGTGGCAGAGTTGGCCATTGCCCTGACCATTGCCTGTCTGCGGAAGATGCCCGCCTGCGAGACGGCCACCCGCACCGGCGGCGTGGGCGGCCCTCTGCGTGGCCGGGAGATTTGCGACCGCACCGTCGGCATCGTGGGCACCGGTGCCATTGGCACCAAGACAGCCCAGCTGTTCCTGGCATTTGGGGCCAAAGTCATCGCCTATTCCCGGACCGTTCGGCCCGAAGTGGAGGCTATGGGCGTGGAATATACGACCCTGGAAGACGTGATGTCTCGCAGTGACATCGTCTCCATCCATACCCCCAACAATGCGGAAACCAAGGGTATGATCTCGAAAGAACTGATCGCTAAGATGCGGCCCGATGCCATCCTCGTCAACGTGGCCCGTGGTGCCATCGTGGACAATGCAGCGCTGGCAGATGCCCTGAACCAGGACAAGCTGGCAGGCGCGGGCATCGACGTGTTTGACATGGAGCCGCCCATCCCCGCCGACTATCCGCTGCTGCACGCCAAGAACACCGTCCTCACGCCCCACGTGGCCTTTGCCACTGACGAGAGCATGCTCCGCCGGGCGGAGATCGTGTTCCGGAACGTGGAGGCCTATCTGAATGGGCAACCGGAAAACATCTGCAAACTTTAAGCAAGACCCTGAGAGAAAGAAGGCATCCCTGTATGGAACCCTATCAGCACACCGTACAGTATTACGAAACCGACAAAATGGGCATCGTTCACCATTCCAACTATATCCGCTGGATGGAGGAGGCCCGGGTGGCCTACCTGGCCCAGCTGGGCTGGAATATTGAGATGTTGGAGGCTATGGGGGCCATTTCCCCGGTGACTGGCCTGGAAGCCCACTATAAGCAGAACACGACCTTCCCGGAGGTCATTTCCATCCATGTTTCTCTGACGCAGTATACCGGCGTTCGTCTGCGCCTGCACTATGTCATGGAAAACGCCGGGGGCGAGGTCGTCTTTGAAGGGGACAGTGAGCACTGCTTCTTGGACCCAGAGGGGCATATTCTTCGCCTGAAAAAATCCTTCCCGGCGTTTTCTCAGGTGTTGACCCAGCAGTTGGAAGAAAATTAATTTAGGACAAAGAACAAAAATCATCGTCTTGCTGGAAAACGCAGGACGATGATTTTTGCTTATCTTTGTTTTTCTTGGGCGCGGCGCTTGGCCTTTTCTTTCAGGTGGGCCCGGATGTCAAAGCAGAAGGGTGGGTACATGGCGGGGAAGACGACGCGGCTTTCCAGACTGTAACGGAAGAGATCGAAGAAAAAGGCATAGGGGATGTCCAAGCGTCCCTGGAGCTTGAAGAGAGAAAAGCCCATCTGATGAAGCGCTGTAACTTCGTCAGTATCCAGGGCAATGTTTCTCTCCTTCATCTCTCGCTGCTTTTTGTTTGGAACATAGGGACAGCGATCCAGAAAATCCGTCAGTTCCCCCCGTTCTTCGATGAGAGCTGCCTGATCGAGAGTGATGGAGAGGTAGTGCTCTTTTCGCTGGGGACAGTGGAAGCCGCATGGCTCATTGACGATGATCTCCGCCTTGTCTTTGGGTAGCTGGGCCAGCAGATCCAGGCGGAAGTTGTCATCCGGGTGGAGCACATAACGGTCGTAGTCCCTCGCCAGGCCTTCATAGTAGGCAAGGTCACGTTCCTCTGTAAACGCCGTCAGGATGACGGAAGCATGGACTTCCAGGTTGGGGTAGTGTGCCCGGATGTGATCGCGCAAGAGGGGAGAGGAGACGATGACCCCACCCCCTGTCTCGTTGGCGATCGCCAAGATCTCGTTGCCCATGGGGTCCTTCAGATCTTCTTCGGTCAGGCCCGGCGCAGAGAAAGTCAGCAGGGGCGTGATGCCGTGGGTGACCGCCCCGGCCAGCTCTGCCCGGATGCGGCCTAAGTCATTATAGTCTTCTGTGAGCATCAGCCGCCCGCAGTTCCAGCGGACCTTAGGTGAGCCGTAGGCATATTGGATGGGCAGACGATAGGAAAAACGGGCTTCTGTCTCATCCATACAGCGGTAGAGCAAGTCAGAGTATAAAAACAATCCTGGCACGCTGTAGTGTGCGCCCGGAAGCAGGGCTGCCTGCTCTCCTTGGGGCAAGGTAGATGTACGCATGGGAGATGCCTCCTGTGGTGTCCTTGAAAATTTTCAAAAATCAGTATACCATGTTTTGAAGCGACTTTCCAGCGTCTTGTGTCCGGGAAATCTATGCGGATTTAGATTGACATTTTTTCGATAAGGACGTACAATAGGTGACGAAGATTTGCTCCCTTCGATCGGATGGGGGGCAAATATGAGATATTTGGAGGTTAGGACATGAAGTTTTCTAGCAAAGTCAAAAAGTGCGGTCTGTCCCCCATGCGTAAGTTCCATCCCTACGCAGTGGCAGCCGAAGCCAAGGGCCGCAAGATCTATCACCTGAATATCGGTCAGCCCGATGTGGAGACCCCCCCTCAGTTTTTCGAGGCTGTGCGCAACTTCAGCCAGTCTGTCCTGGAGTACGCTCCCTCTCCTGGTATGCCCGAACTGATCGACGCCATCCAGAAGTACTATGACAACCTGAACATGCACTTCGAGAAGGACGAGATCCTCATCACCACCGGTGGTTCCGAGGCTCTGTCCATCATCTTCCAGTGCATCCTGGACGACGGCGACGAGGTCCTCATCCCTGAGCCCTTCTACCCCAACTACGCCACCATGGTCAACACCACCGGTGCCAGCATCCACCCCATCCCCACCTCTCCTGAGGAGGGCTATCGCTATGCTGACCGTGCCAAAATCGAGGCCCAGATCAACGAGCACACCCGCGCCATCGTTTGCACCAACCCCGGCAACCCCACCGGCGTGGTCCTGACGCCCGATGAGCAGCGCCTGATGTGCGACATCGCCAAGGAGCACGGCCTGTTCATCATCGGCGACGAGGCGTATCGTGAGTTCGTTTACGCTGGCGAGCCTCTGCAGTCCTTCGGTGAGTATGCCGATGCTGCTGAGAACGTCATCGTCATCGACACCGTGTCCAAGCGTTTCTCCGCCTGCGGCGCTCGTGTGGGTGCCATCCTGACCCGCAACCACGAGCTGCTGGGCGAGGCCATGAAGTATTGCCAGGCTCGTCTGTCCGTGGCTACCCTGGATCAGATCGCTTCTGCCGCTCTGTATAACGTCGGCCCTGAGTACTTTGCCGCTGTCCGTGACGAGTACAAGCGCCGCCGCGACACCGTCGTGGCCAAGCTGGCTGAGATCCCCGGCGTCATCTGCGAGTGCCCCAAGGGTGCTTTCTACCTGATGGCTGCTCTGCCCGTGGACGACGCAGACAAGTTCCAGCAGTGGCTGCTGGAGGAGTTCGAGGACAACGGCGACACCGTCATGTTTGCCCCCGGCGAGCCCTTCTACGGCACCCCCGGCAAGGGCAAGAACGAGATCCGGATCGCCTACGTTCTGAAGCAGGCTGACCTGGAGCGTGCCATGGATCTGCTGGCTCTGGGCATCAAGGCTTACAACGAGAAGAACAAGTAAGACCTGCCTGAAGAGCACAAAAAGCATATCTTATTTTCACAGGAACGGTGTGACCTCGGTCATGCCGTTCCTGTTTTTCCTTAACCTTCTGCTGAGTTGACAAAAATATATCAGATACGGTACAATTCTTATAAATCAGAGAAGGAGTGCATGGACCGTGATCACAGGAGAACTGAAGCATAAGATCGACAGCCTTTGGGAGATGTTTTGGACCGGCGGCTTGACCAACCCCCTCGATGTCGTGGAGCAGATGACCTACCTCATGTTCATCCGCGACCTGGACGACACCGATCGCCTCCGCGCCAGAGAAGCCGCTATGCTGGGCCTGCCCCACGAGAGCATCTTTGCCGGGACCGTGAAAATTGGAGAGCGGGAGGTCGAAGGGGATCTGCTCCGTTGGTCTAAGTTCCAAGACATCGGTGCCGAGCAAATGTACGAGACGGTCCAGACCCTGGTCTTTCCCTTCATCAAGGGTCTGCACGGGAACAAGGAGAGTGCCTACTCCAAGTACATGGACGACGCGATCTTCAAGCTGCCCACGCCGCTGCTGCTGTCCAAAGTGGTGGATGGGCTGAACGAGATCTATCGCCTCATGGCCCAGAATCCCGGCAGCGATATGCGGGGGGATACCTACGAATATCTGCTCTCCAAGATTGCCCAGTCCGGCGTGAACGGACAGTTCCGCACCCCGCGGCACATCATCCGCATGATGGTCGAGCTGATGGCCCCCCAGCCCACCGACACCATCTGTGACCCGGCCTGCGGGACTTCTGGGTTCCTGGTGGCGGCGGGGGAGTACCTGAAGACCAACTGCCGGGAAGCCATCTTTTTTGACCAGCAGGCCAAAGAACACTACATGACCAAAATGTTCACCGGCTACGACATGGATCGCACCATGCTCCGCATCGGGGCCATGAACATGATGACCCACGGTGTCGAAAATCCCGTCATCGCCTACCGGGACAGCCTCAGCGACCAGAACCCAGATCGGGATGCCTATTCCCTCATCCTGGCCAACCCGCCCTTTAAGGGCAGCCTGGATGCGGACATCGTCTCCGCCGACCTGCTGAAGGTCTGCAAGACCAAAAAGACCGAGCTGCTCTTCCTGGCCCTCTTTCTCCGCATGCTTCGCACCGGCGGGCGCTGCGCCTGCATCGTGCCGGACGGCGTGCTCTTCGGGTCCTCCAAGGCCCACAAAGCCATTCGCCAGGCACTGGTGGAAGAGAACCGCCTGGAAGCCGTTATCTCCATGCCCTCTGGCGTCTTCAAGCCCTACGCCGGGGTGTCCACCGGCATCCTCATTTTCACCAAGACCGGGCACGGCGGCACCGACCAAGTTTGGTTCTACGACATGAAGGCCGACGGCTTCTCCCTGGACGACAAACGAACCCCCGTCCCGGAAAATGATATCCCGGACATCATCGCCCGCTTCCAAAACCCGGCCGCCGAACAGACCCGCCAGCGCACGGAACCCTCGTTCTTCGTGCCCAAGGCGGAGATCGTGGAAAATGGCTATGACCTCTCCATCAATAAATACAAACAGGTGGAGTATGTGCCCGTCGAGTACCCCTCCACCCTGGAGATCATGACCCAGCTCCGGGAGCTGGAAATGGATATCGGCGCAGCGATGGATGAATTGGAGGGGATGTTGGATGGGTAAAGAACTCACACGATTTAAGTATGAAAAATCTTCTTGGCTAGCTTATGTAAGAGCGTGTGATTTTTTAGCTGTTGCATCAGAGCTTGACAACCAAGAAGACTTGAAGCTGTCTCCTCTAGTAGTCAATGCTGCGTTTGCTTGTGAGCTTTTCCTAAAAGCTCTTTTGATATGGAAATATAAAAAGAAAATATCAGGTCACAAATTGAAAGAACTGTTTCAACAACTGGATGATGAAACCAAAATAGAAATTCAACAAGAAGTTGATATTTTGGACTGGGACTTCTTTCTTGATGAAGCTAATCAGGCGTTCATTAAATGGCGCTACCTGCATGAAAAAGATGAAGCAGTTAGAATTAGTGTTTCTGAGCTGATAGGGTTTGCTGAGGGATTAAAGAAAATATATGCAAGAAAAGTGCTTGATAAAACTAAGAAACTGCTGTAAAATTATGGGAGATAAAAACGAACAAGAACGCCAAAAGAATAGTAGGGAAAGAGTTATGAGAGTTCAGTTTAATGCTGTGTTAAAGGACGTTACACGAAAAGGAACAAAAATTCAGACAGACGAATATTTAACAGAAGGGAAATTTCCAATTATAGATCAAGGTAATAACGATATTGCTGGATATAGGGATGATGAAACGGGACTTTTTACAGACGTTCCCGCGATTGTATTTGGAGACCACACTCGTATTGTCAAATACATTACAGAACCCTTTTTCCTTGGAGCTGATGGAGTTAAGGTGTTGGTTCCTATTGACAGAACCATGAATTGTAAATATCTATATTATCAACTGCTGTCTGCAAAAATTCCAGACACGGGATATAATCGGCACTTCAAATGGGTGAAAGAATTAGAATTTCAACTTCCTTCAAGGAACGAACAAGATGATGTTGCAGAGCGCCTGGATAAATTGTGCGTTGTAATTTCTGCCCGCCAACAGCAACTTGCTAAGTTGGATGAATTGGTGAAAGCACGGTTTGTCGAGATGTTTGGAGGAATAAATGAAAGTGTTTGGTACCCATATCAAACAATTGAGAGTTTTACTTCTGTTATGAGTGGGGGAACCCCGGATCGAAATATACCGGAATATTGGCAAGGAAATATACGTTGGATAAAAACTACTGAACTTAAAAATTGTATTATTACTGATACAGAAGAAAAAATATCTCAGTTAGGGGTAGAAAATTCATCTGCAAAGATAATTCCAGCCAATTCAATTCTCGTTGCTATGTACGGTCAGGGAAAGACAAGAGGAATGACGGGTTATATTACTGTTGAATGTGCGACTAATCAAGCGTGTGCGTGCATATTGCCATCAGAGAAAATAAATCAAAAATACTTATGGAAATATATTATATTTTCATATGATAAGTTGCGCAGTATGGCTAAAGGGGGTAACCAACCAAATCTAAATGCAGGGATTATAAGAAAATTTCCTGTGCTTATGCCCCCTATGAATTTGCAGAATCGATTTGCGGTTTTTGCCGAACAGGTTGAGAAAACAAAATTGTTCATACAGAATAGCCTTAAGCAGATGGAAACTTTGAAGAAAGCATTGATACAACAGTATTTTGGATAATGGTGGTGTTTTGTTGATGTTCATTGCATGGTGTAATGAAAATGAGGGCTTCTTTTCATTGATACTTTCAATTATCGCAATTGTTATATCTATTATTGCAATTAACGCTCAGAATAAGGGGGTTGTATTTGAAAAGCGGCTTCGGCTTTATACGGATACGTATAGGATTTATAAAAAGTGCAACATAATTGTACAGGTTTGCCCTGGAAAAGAAAAATACGCTCAGAAAAATGAGATATCATCTGTTTTATTTAGAATAAATTCTCGTGAAGCAGAAATTCTAAGTGAACTAAAAAATGAAGCAGAAAACAGGCCATCTCAACTGCTAGATGAATATATATCTATCTATATAGAGTCATATATGAAAGAAAATGAACGAAGGATAGATGATGCATATATTTTTTATCAGTATGATATTGCACATTATCTAGATCAGTTGTTTTCGTATTATGATTATTTGTTGGCGGCTGTGCCAACATTAGAGAAACGTGAAATAGATAAGTGGATTGAAGAAGTGAAGAAAATACTGGATGTGATTGATCGAGGAAGTATTCTGAAAAAAATGAGACGAAAGATGCCTATCTGATAATAAAAAAGGAGACACTATGGGATAAAATAAAGAAACCATATATTCCTAGATATTGGATAGATCAAGCTGGAATTAAGAATTGGTATTAAAAAAGAAAGAAGTCCCGGCGCGACTGCCACATGTTACACATGCTGGTGAAACACCCTCGCGTTATCCGGCGACATCTTTCTATTTATTAGTATACCCAAGATGATAAAAACGTCAAGAGAAATATAGTGGTGATAGTGATGTCAGAAGTGAAAAACCAAACTACGGAACCGTTCTCTTATGACCCCACCGAAGCCCAAACCCGTGCCCGCTACATCGACACCATGCTCATTGATGCTGGTTGGGTGAAAGGCGTGGACTGGCGGGAAGAGGTGGAGCTGGCGGGGATGCCGAATCAGGCGCAGGTTGGGTTTGCGGACTATGTGCTGTATGGCGATGACGGAAAAGCGCTGGCGGTGGTGGAGGCCAAGCGGACCAGCGTGGATGTGGCGAAGGGGCGGCAGCAGGCGAAGCTGTATGCGGATCTGTTGGAGCGGAAATATGGCCGGCGGCCGGTGGTGTTTCTGAGCAACGGGTTTGAGACGCGCATGGAGGACGGACAGTATCCTGAGCGGAAGGTGGCGGCCATTTACTCGAAGCGCGATCTGGAGAAGCTGTTTAATTTGAGAAGGATTCGGACGAGCTTGGCGAATGTATCCGTGCGGGAGGACATTGCCGGGCGGTATTACCAGAAGGGCGCGGTGCGGGCCGTGTGCGACAGCTTGGACCGGAAGAACCGCCGGCGGGCGCTGCTGGTGATGGCGACGGGATCCGGGAAGACGCGGACGGTCATTGCTCTGGTGGATATTTTACTGCGGCACAACTGGGTGAAAAACGTGCTGTTTCTGGCGGACCGGAACTCCCTGGTCACGCAGGCGAAGCGGAGCTTTGTGAATTTGCTGGAGAATCTCTCCGTAACGAACCTGTGCGAGGAAAAAGACAATTTTGCGGCCCGGTGCGTGTTTTCGACCTATCAGACCATGATGAACTGCATCGACACGGTGGCGGACGAGACGGGGAAGAAGCTCTTCACTTGCGGGCATTTCGACCTGCTCATCTGCGACGAGGCCCACCGGTCGATCTATCACAAATACCAGGATATTTTTACTTACTTTGATGCGCCCTTAGTGGGCCTGACCGCCACGCCTAAGGATGAGATCGACAAGAATACGTATGAGGTCTTTCAGCTGGAAAACGGGGTCCCTACGTATGGTTATGACCTGGCCCAGGCCGTGCAGGACGGTTATCTGGTGGACTATCGGGTGGCGGAGACAAAGCTGAAATTTTTGGAGGAAGGCATCGCTTACGACGACCTGCCCCCAGAGGAACAGGCCGCCTACGAGGAGACGTTTCTGGACGAGAACGGCGACTGGCCGGACCGCATTGGTGCGGGAAAGCTGAACGAAGTGGTTTTTAACGAGGATACCATCCGTTTGGTCCTGCACGTTTTGATGACCGAGGGCCTGCGGGTCAACTACGGAGAAACGCTGGGCAAGACGATTTTGTTTGCCAAGAACCACGCCCACGCCGAAAAAATTTTGCAGATCTTTGGGGAGGAATATCCCCACCTGCCAGGCTACGCCAAAGTCATCGACAACTATATGACCTATGCCCAGAGTGCCATCGACGAATTTTCTGAGGCGGACAAGCTGCCGCGTATCGCCATCTCTGTGGACATGCTGGACACCGGCATTGACGTGCCGGAGATCTTGAATCTGGTCTTTTTCAAGCCCATCATGAGCAAGGCGAAGTTCTGGCAGATGATCGGGCGGGGGACGCGGCTCTGTCCGGGCCTGCTGGATGGGGAGGACAAGACGGGCTTCAACATCTTTGACTTCTGCGGGAACTTTGCCTTTTTCCGCCTGAGCAAGGGCAAGCCTACCCCCAACGGCCTGCCGCTGCAAGGGGCGATCTTTGGCCTGAAAGCGCAGATCGCCTGGAAATTACAGGACTTAGACTACCAGACAGAGGAACTCATCACCTTCCGCCGCCGGCTGGTGGAGGAGATGGCCGCCAAAGTGCGGGAGCTGAATCGGGACAATTTCGCGGTGAAGCAGCATCTGCGTTTTGTAGAGCAGTATAACGACGAACGAACCTACGACATCCTGACGGAAGAAAAGCTCAACCAGCTCCGGGCGGAGCTGACGCCGCTTATTTTGCCGGATGAGGACGAGGCCAGCGCCGTGCGGTTTGACGCCTTGCTCTATGGCATAGAGTTGGCCTATCTGGCGGACAAGACCTACACCCGCGCCAAAAAGGACTTGGTGAAACGGGTGGCCGGGATTGCTGGCGTGGCGAATATCCCGGAGATCGCAGCGCAGTCGGAACTGATCGAGAATATCCTGCACGGGACCTATCTGGACCGGGCAGGCATCCATGAGTTTGAGTACATCCGGCAGAACTTGCGGGACCTGATGAAATATATCCCACGCGGGAGTGCCGTCTATACCACGAACTTTACCGATGAAATTCTCTCTACCGAGTGGACCGAGGCAGACCTGGAAAATGACGACTTGAAAAACTACAAGGCCAAAGCTGAGTTTTACATCCGAAAGAACCAGGACGCCCCAGCCATCGCCAAGTTACGCAGCAACCTCCCCTTGGGCGAGGCTGACGTGCAGGAACTGGAACAAATTCTATGGAGCAAGGTGGGCACCAAGGAGGACTACGAAGCAGAGTATGGCCAAAAGCCTCTAGGCGAACTGGTGCGGGAGATCGTAGGGCTGGACATGAACGCCGCCAAAGCCGCCTTTTCCCGCTATTTGAACGACACAAATTTAGATGCCCGTCAAATCTATTTTGTCAATCAAATCGTGGAGTACATTGTCCACAACGGGATGCTCCGGGACCTGCGGGTGTTGCAAGGCCCGCCATTTGACCGACAGGGGAGCTTGGGCGAAGTCTTTCAGGACTTCAGCCTGTGGCAGGGTATCCGCCAAGTGATCGACCAGATCAACGCCAACGCTGGCGCAGCATAAGCTATATGAAATCCCCCTGGATCATAGATCCAGGGGGAAATTCTACAAAGTAGGCGCTTTACATATGGAACCGCCGCCGCACCTCTTCCCGCAAAGATGGCACCCGCCGCACGACAATGAGCGGAATGATGATAATGACGCATACCGTCAGTACGATCAGAGACCAGCTGGGGCTCCAGGATCCGTGAAAGAAACGGTCTAACAGACACTCGACCCCCACGGCAAATGCACCAATGGATCCGATGACCAAGGTGATCGAAGTCAGGGTGCTGCGCTTTTTTACACCCATAGTAATACCCCAGAACAAGAACACAGCCCCCAAGAGTAAAATGATGGGGAGGGCCAAGTGCCAATACCAGTTCCAGCCGTCCAGATCTACGGCGATGAGGGAGATATAGACAGCGATCGCCATAATGTCTGCGAAAAGCTGGAGTCGGAACGTATCTTTTTTGTGGTGCAGCAGGGGGGGCACCGTCCAGATCCAAAGCATGATGACAGCGCCGATCACATAGAGGGACCAAGTGTGTTGTGTACGCAGAAAAATATTCAGCACACCACAGCATACACCCACCGAAGCAAAGATAGCAGTCAGTAGAATCGCTACCTGGATCCGGGAAACCGGCGGAACTTCTTTCCGCTCCGTGGGGAAAGGCTTGGGAGATGTCTCGTCTACCGGCTGGTTTGGGTTATACACTGGTGTATGGCACAGGGGACAGAAGGACGCAGTGGCGTCCAGCTCGACCCCACAGTTGACGCAGTAAGACATCGAAAAAACACCTCCATCCAAAACGAGGATGCACAGAAACTTAATAGGTGCGGTTAGACTCTACTTTGACGTGGATGCCCTCCCGAACCAGATGGGTAAAGAACCGACGCTCCGTCTCGCTGGAAACGCCCGTTCCGGCAAAGGTGATGGCCATGATATTCCCGTAGCTGATGGAAGCGCAGTGCGGGGAAGGTCGGGTTGCCTGGCCCAGCATAACTTCCATGTGCTGAATATGCGGCTCCATCTCCAGGGGAACGGGAAAAGGTCCTGGATTGGTGTAGGTCCCCGAATAGGGCCGCACCCCCACCAGCTTGTACGAGAAGGACATAACAGGATTTTTTAACACCAGAGGGACGATCTGCAAAAATTTATTTTTGGTAAAGCGCACATTGCCGGTCAGCTTGGCCCGCATCTCTTGCCGGTTGGCGTGCAGGCGCATGGAGTGGTGGACCAGGGAGACGATCTCCTCCAGGGTGTATTCTCCCAAGGAGGGGTCAACGACTGGCCGCATGGTCAAAATAAAATTCCGCAATGTCTCCGAGGGGAACCAGGGCCGCAGATTGATGGGAATGGCCAGCGCCACCGGTTGGGGATGTCGAAACTTTTTGGCGGCTTGATTTTCTATCAGGCTTTTTAGTAACACAGCAGTCAGGTATTCCGTAATGGTGGCACCGTAGCCTCGTGCAACGGCCCGAATTTGATCCACAGGAACCAGTCCCATGGTGACATTCAGGGTGTAAAATGGCTCGGCCTGGCTGGTGTTGGGGAAAGCGGTTTTTTCCAGTGGCCCCCGCAGGATCGTTTTGCCTGCGTAACGGCCATAAGCGTCCTCGCGTTCCTCTTTCCGGGGCGGCTCGTTGACGTCCAGGATGCCAGGAGCATTGGGAATGTCATACCCCCGTTCCCGCAAATACACAGCCAGTAATGTTCGCAGAAAAATGATGGATCCGGCCCCGTCGGAAATGGCATGGAAAACTTCTAACGAGATCCGTTTTTCATAGTAAAAAATGCGGATGAGCCAGTCATTGTCCTCATGGAAACGAATGGGCTGACAGGGGTTTGCCATATCTTTTTTGACGAATGGACCCGGGTTGGGGTTTGGTTCAAAGTAACACCAGAAAGCCCCCCGGCGGATACGAACGCCGAAGGTGGGGAAGCGGGGCATGGTCTTCTGTACTGCCCGCTGCAACGCCAGTGGGTCGACCGTTTGGGTCATTACAGCGGAGAAGCGGTAGACGGCGGAGTAGCGTTCCTTTTGCAGCGCGGAGTAGAGTACACCGGCGTTGTCCAGGGGATACCAGGTTTTCTTTTCCTGTTTTTTTCGCACGGCACAGCCCTCCTGTTCCGCTGTTTCTTGTCCTATTTATTCTAGCACAGACCGGTAGAAACTACAAGGGGAGGGGTAATCCTACGCTTGGGTGCGCTTGATGACGAACCAGAGGGCAGAGGTGTCGAAAACGGGGGATTTTTATGCCTTGCTCTTGAAAATTTTGGTTGCCAGGGATATCAAACGTATGATACAATTATATTATAAGATGTGAAGAAACTTTTGTGTACTTTTGTGCAATGGAGAAGGGAGGAAACAATTCTTGAGTATGCAGACTGTATGGCTGATCCTGCTGATTATTTTTGCCGGAGTAGAAGGCATTACGGCGGGGTTGGTTTCTGTCTGGTTCTGCGCAGGCAGCTTGGTGGCTCTCATTGCGACCTGGCTGGGAGCTGGTTTGCCGGTGCAGATTGCCCTGTTCGTCATTGTGTCTTTGGTGGCGATGGCGCTGGTGCGGCCGATGGCCCGGAAATGGGTCCAGCCCAAGCTGGTCAAGACCAACGCAGACCGTATTTTAGGCCAAGAGGCCGTTGTTCTGGAAGAGATCGACAACCTGCGGGGGATCGGTCAGGTCAAGGTAGGCGGTGCTATTTGGACGGCCCGCTCGACCCAAGACGAGCCCATTCCCAAGGGAACGCTGGTCCGCGTGGAGCGCATCGAGGGCGTGAAAGCCATTGTGAGCCTGGCCGGACCGACGGAAAAAGAAGAAGCCGCTACGACCCCATGACTTTGTTCATAGAAAGGAATCGGTAACTCTATGTATTATTTTGACATGACGCCCCTTCCGATCATCATTCTCATCGTGGTGATTTTGGTGATCCTGGCCCGCTGCATCCGTGTGGTGCAGCAGTCAAAGGCCTATGTCATCGAGCGCCTGGGCGCGTTCCACGCTGTTTGGAGCGTGGGACTTCACTTTAAGCTCCCCTTTATCGATCGAATCCAGCGAGTGGTCTCCCTGAAGGAACAGGTGGCAGATTTCCCGCCCCAGCCCGTGATCACCAAGGACAACGTCACCATGCAGATCGACACCGTCCTCTATTTTCAGATCACCGACCCCAAGCTCTATGCCTACGGTGTGGAAAACCCCATGAATGCCATCGAAAATCTGACGGCTACGACCCTGCGTAACATCATCGGCGAGCTGGAGCTGGACCAGTCTTTGACCTCCCGTGATGTCATCAACGCTCGGATGCGGTCTATCCTGGATGAAGCCACCGATCCCTGGGGCATTAAGGTCAACCGCGTGGAGCTGAAAAATATCCTGCCCCCCAAGGACATCCAGAACGCCATGGAGAAGCAGATGCGTGCCGAACGGGAGCGCCGGGAATCCATTCTGCAGGCCGAAGGCCAGAAGCAGAGTCAGATCCTAGTGGCCGAGGGCGAAAAGGAATCCCGCATCCTGCGGGCTGACGCCGAAAAACAAGCTCGGATCATGGAAGCAGAAGCAGAGGCTACCGCCATCCTGCGCGTGAACGAGGCGAAGGCCAGCTCTTTGAAGATGCTGAACGAAGCCTGCCCCACCGATGCTGTCATCCGCATCAAGGCCCTGGAGGCGTTCCAGGCCGCTGCAGACGGCAAGGCCACCAAGATCATCATCCCTTCGGAGATCCAGGGCTTGGCCGGTCTGGCCGAGGGCATCGTAGAGACGGTCAAGCGCACGGAACCCGAAAACAAGACACCGACGCCCCCTGTGTCGACCAAGAACTAAGATGCACAAAATACCGCGCCTGCCCAGCCGCAGGGGCGGTATTTTTGCCCTCTTGACGCGGCGGGCTAACTATGCCAGAATAGGGCAAAAGGAGGAGGATGCCCATGAAAATGGAGTGGGTCCCCGGCCGCAATGGCTATGACATCCCGGTCCGGGCTGCCTGGGCTGGAGAGGAGCAGGTGGTGATCATCTGCCATGGCTTCGGCAGCAGTAAGGCAAGCCCTATGGTCGAGGCGCTGATGAAGACTCTGCCCAAGCACGGGATCACCGCCGTGGCTTTTGACTTCCCCGCCCATGGGGATAGCCCGGTAGACGGGGCGTACCTGCGAGTGCCCTATTGCATTGATGATTTGGAGACGGTAGAGGCGTGGGTCAGAACCATTTTGCCTAAGGCAAGTGTTGGGTATTTTGGGTCCAGCTTTGGGGCCTATATCACCCTTCTGCGTCTGGGGCGGGATCCAGTGCAGGGCGCCAAGGCGTTTCTGCGTTCGGCGGCTGTGACCATGCCCAAGCTGGTCAACACTTGGCTGGACCAGCGGGCCAAGGGAAGCTTGTCCGAACGGGGCTACTTCGTCCCAGACTATGACTATGTGCGGGAGATGCGGATCATGCCGCCCTTTTTGGTGGATCTGGCAGAGCACGATGTGTTTACCCGTTATCAGAAGGGTCTGGCCGATCTAGCCATGGTCCATGGGGCCAAGGACAGCGTAGCACCCCCGGAGGATGCGCAGCGCTTTGCCGCGCAGTTCGGCGCGGATCTGTTGCTTCTGCCCAACGGGGAACATCCTCTGATGGGAGAAGGGGAGTTGGAGCAGGTTTTGCAGAAGACAATGGAATTTTTTGGCGGCGGGGAGAAATGAAAGCCCAGCTCTTGAAATTCCTTGGGACTGCGGCTATAATGACAATGCGGGAAACTTCAAATTTCTCCCAATTATCGGATATCCCTGAGAAAACAGACCATAGAGAATGTGAGAATGTGGAAAGGAACTGTACCAATGAGTAAACCTGTCTTTATCACCAGCGACAGCACTTGCGACCTGACCCCGGAGTTGCTGGAGCGTTTTAACGTAAAAACTGCCCCCCTTCACGTCCTGCTGGGAGAGGACACCTATCTGGATGGTGTGGACTTTACCCAGGAGATGATCTTCGAGCGCTATGCCAAGGATAAGACCCTGCCCAGGACCGCTGCTGTTAGCCCCCAGGAGTTTACGGACTTCTTCACCCCTCTGGTGGAGGCGGGCTATGAGGTAATTTTTCTGAGCATCAGCTCCGGCCTGTCCGGGACGTACCAGAACGCTGTCATCGCTGCCCAGGACCTGCCCGGCATCTATCCCATCGACACCCATAAGCTGACCACCGGCGTGGGCGAGATGGTCCTGGCTGCCTGCAAGATGCGGGACGAGGGCATGGACGCTGCTTCCATCGCCTTGGCGATGGAAGCGATGATCCCCCGCGTCAACGTCAGCTTCGTCATTGACACCCTGGAGTACATGTGGAAGGGCGGCCGCTGCACCGGTGTGGCAGCCTTCGGTGCCAACCTGCTGAATCTCAAGCCCTGCATCGAGATGCGGGATGGTAAGCTGGAGGTCTGCAAAAAGTACCGGGGCAACATCGAGAAGGTATACCACAAGTACATCACTGAGCGCCTGTCGGCCCAGCCTGTGGACCCCAACTACATCTTCATCACGACCTCGAATCAGCCATCCCCGGAGCTGGCCCAGCAGCTCGAGAATACGGTCCGTGCTGCCGTGCCGGATGTAAAGGAAGTCCTCTTTACACGCACAGGCTGCACCGTGACCTCTCACTGTGGCCCCGGCACCCTGGGCGTGCTGTTCCTGGAGAAGTAACTACCTAACTTTGTTACTCTTTTGTAAAACTTTTGTTTTTTCTTGCAATCTTTGACAGGGTATGTTATACTGGTCTCGTTGAAAAGAAACTCCATACACAACAGACAATTTGAAAATCTTCACGAGGTGATGCGAACGATGCAGCATTCTTATCGCACCAAGGGTTGGGCGAAGCGGCTGGGAGCAATGGCAATGACACTGGTCATGCTGTTTGGACTGATGGCCGCTGGTCTGCCCCAGGCGCAGGCTGTGACCCAAGATGACATCAACAACTTAAAGTCCCAGGCGGCAAGCTTAAGCTCCCAGAAGGCGGACATCCAGAAAAAGCTGGATAAGCTGTCCAACTCCAAGAACTCCGCCCTCAACGAGAAACTCTTGCTGGAGCAGAAGATCAATGTCCTCCGCAGTGAGATCGCCGTGTCTGAACAGGCCATTGCAGAGTACGGCGAGATGATCACCCAGAAGGAGAGCGAGCTGGCTGCCGCCAAGGAAAAGGAAGCCAAGTATTACGAGGCATTCTGCGAGCGCGTGCGGAGCATGGAAGAGCGGGGCAATGTGTCCTACTGGTCCGTTATCTTCAACGCCAGCAGCTTTTCGGACCTGCTGGACCAGGTGAATGCCATCTCCGAAGTCATGGACTATGACAACGAGATCATGGATCAGCTGGCTAAGGCCCGCCAGGAAGTTGCCGACGCCAAGACGGCCCTGGAAGAGAGTAAGGCCGCCGAGGAAACGGCCAAGGCCAGCCTGGAAAGCCAGAAGGCCGACCTGCAGACCGAGCAGGCCAAGGTGGAAGCTACCATCCAGCAGATCACCAGCCAATCCTCTACGTACAACTCTCAGATGGCAAAGCTGGAAAACAGCCAGTCCAACCTGGCCAACCAGATTGCCCAGGCAGAGAAGCAGTACCAGGCGCAGATTGCCGCGCAGAAGGCCGCAGAAGAGGCCGCCAGACAGAAAGCGGCAAAGGAAGCCGCAGAGAAGGCCGCAGCAGAAGCCGCTGCCAAGAAGAGACAGCAGGAAGAGGAAGCCAAAAGACAGCAGCAGAACGCGAACAAGAATAACAACAGTTCCAGTTCTTCTAATAACAGCTCTTCGAGCAATTCTTCCAGCAACAACTCTTCGTCCAGCAGTAACAGCTCCTCCAGCGGAACCACAAGCTCTAGTGGCTACCTGTGGCCCCTGTCGGGGTACACGAGAGTATCCTCTCCCTTCGGCTACCGGAACTGCCCCTACCACGGCCAGGAGCTCCACGGTGGCTGTGACATTCCCGCGCCCAGCGGTACGCCCATCCGGGCGGCCAAGAGCGGCGTGGTGGTCATCTCTACCTATGGCTCCTCTTACGGAAACTACGTGGTCATCGCGCACAGCGATGGGTCCCGTACTATGTACGCCCACCAGTCCCAGCGGGCTGTCTCTGCTGGCCAGACCGTGAGCCAGGGACAGACCATCGGCTATGTTGGCTCTACCGGCAACTCTACCGGCTCCCACCTGCACTTCGAGCTGTGGCTGAGCAGCTCCAGCAGCAGCCGTGTGAACCCTGTGGCGTATTGTGGCTAATGTTTGTTACAACCTGCAAAAAAACAATCCCATATCAGATCAGTACCCCCTTCACCGAACGCTCGATGAAGGGGGTACTTGTATTTTAGAAGGAGCTTTTTTCCACGGAGACCACGGCCAGAGTTTTTTCACAGACTTTGAACTTCACTTCCAGGCCCCCAAAAGCCATGCCATAGACCCGCTCCGGGTCGTCCTGGTAGGACGGGCGGGGATCCTGGGCCAGCACGCCGGTGAGGGCAGGGCGGAGGTCCGGGGGGACTTGTTCCAGCAGGTCCGGCGGGAAGATGACCTCCAGATGGTAGCCGGTGTAGCTCTGCGTAAAGCCGCCGGTGGCGTCCGGGTGGGCATCGGTGTAGGGAAGATAGGGCTTGATGTCAAAAATGGGTGTGCCGTCCAAGAGGTCAGCCCCGGAGACATGAAGGACCGTGCCTAGGTGGGCTGTTTCTTCGATCCCTTTCAGCTTGACCGAAGAAAGCCCAATGGCGTTGGGCCGGAAGGGAGAGCGGGTGGCGAAGACGCCCATCCGAGTGTTGCCCCCCAGGCGGGGCGGGCGGACCGTCGGGGACCAAGTCTTCCGAACGGCCTTGGAAAATGACCAGACCAGCCAGAGGTGAGAAAAGCCCTCGATCCCCCGCAGGGCATCGGGGTTGCGGTATTCTGGCTCAAAGACGATCGTAGATTGTAATTCAGACACCAGGCCGCTCTGCCGAGGAATGCCGAACTTGGTGGGAAAGGCGCTGTGCATGGTGGCGATGACGTGCATTGGGACGGGAGGGAGCATCGTGATACCTTCTTTGTCTTCTCCCTCTTGGGGAGAGTTCTTGCCTTTCAGTATACCGGGACGCAGGAGAAAGCGCAAGAAATTCTTTTCTCTGCCCCGAAAAAGGGGGAAAAGGGGCAGTTGCTGTCTTGCCCCAGAGAAAAAGCATGGTATAATAGGAGCATTGAACTTGACCGGAATAAGGAGAGGGAACAAACATGAGCAAGATCATCACCGCCGCCCAGGCCGCCGAGCTGGTCCAGGACGGCTGCACCCTGACCACCACGGGCTTCAATGGCTTCGGATGCCCCGAAGATCTGATGATGGCCCTGGCTGATCACTTTGACCAGACCAGCCACCCAAAAGACGTTACGCTGGTCAAATGCACCAGTCAGGGCGACGGCAAAGGCCGGGGCGTGAGCCATTTGGCGGAAAAGCCAGGGCTGTTTCAGGAGCTGATCCTATCCCACATGGGTTATGACCCTGGCCTGCGAAAGCTGGTGCAAGAGGAAAAAGCCTCCTGCTTCCTGCTGCCCTTGGGCAATCTCATGGCCCTCTTCCGGGCCATCGCCGGGGGCCTGCCAGGCGCCATCGCCACCACCGGCATCGGGACCTTCGCCGACCCCCGCAACGGCGGTGGCAAGGCCAACCAAAAGACCAAGGATCTGGGAAAAGAGATCGTCTCACTGATCGAGCTGGGAGGAAAAGAATGTCTATTTTATCCCACTTTCCCCATTGACATCTGCTTTATCCGGGCAACCTACGGCGACGAGGCGGGCAATTTGTCCATTGCCAACGAGGCTATGAACATCGAGCAGTTTGAGGTAGCCTCTGCCGTCCATAATTCCGGAGGTATCGTGATTGCTCAGGTGGATAAGATCGTTCAAAAGGGGAGTATCCCGGCCAAAGAAGTTTTTCTGCATGGCTTTATGGTGGACTATGTGGTCGAAGGAAAGCCGAAGTACAGCCGGCAGAGCTTTGCTACCGATGCCTTCCGGCCGGAGATCGCTGGCCTAGCGAAAGTTCCCTCGACAGGTTTTGAACCCTTGGTCATGGGGCCCCGGAAGATCTGCTGCCGCCGGGCGGCCATGGAGCTGCGCCCAGGTTCCCTCATCAACCTGGGCATCGGGATGCCGGGCGGGATCGGCTCCGTAGCCCAGGAGGAGGGGCTTTCCGATCTCTTTACCCTCTCCATGGAGTGTGGGCCCTTAGGCGGGATCCCCCTGGGCGGGATCGACTTCGGCGCGGCGATCGACCCAGAAGCCATGTATCGCATGGCGGATATTTTACAGCTCTACGACGGCGGTGCATTGGATATGGCCGTGCTGGGCTTTGCGGAGGTGGACCGCTGGGGGAACGTGAATGCCCATAGCTTCAACAACCGTGTCGTTGGGGCGGGTGGCTTCATCGACATCACCCAGAACGTAAAAAAGCTCTGCTTCATTGGGACCTTTACCGCCGGGAAACAGGAGGTCAAGATCAAGGGCGACGGCCTGGCCATCCATGCCCAAGGTCCTCAGAAAAAATTCCTGGAACAAGTGGAAGCGATCACCTTCTCCGGGCGGGAAGCCCTAAAAAAGGGGCAGGAGGTCTGGTATATCACGGAGCGTGCCGTTTTCCGTCTGGAAGAGGAGGGCCTGACGCTAGTGGAGATCGCCCATGGGGTGGATCTCCAGCTGGATATTTTGGACCAAATGGAATTTTCCCCTGTTATCCAGGAGTACGTCCGCTACATGGACCCACGCCTCTTCCGAGACAGCCCCATGGGCATGAACCCGGAGCAGATGGAGGTTTTGGAACCGGAATACGAGTTCTGGCGCGATTTGCGCCCGCCGAAACCCAGCGCAGAAAAGGAAGAAAACTAAGGAGACCTGACCCAATGGACCAGATGATACAAGACATTTTTCCCAGCTGCTATCAAGTGGCCTACCAGCCCCGCCCGCCCAAACCGGAGGATAAATGTTTTTTCTTCCGGGGTCGGACCGTGCTGGAAGGCTGGGATGGGGAGGCATTGGTGCTGCCGGATTACGCCGCCGTGGCGGCGCACATCGGCCAGCCTCAATTTCTCTTCATCATCGACGAGACTGCCTACTATCTTGCGGAGTACCCAAACGCTTTAGAAAGCCCGGAGGGATATGAGTGGCACGACCTGCGCCATGAGCGGAGCAAAAAATCCCGCGTCCTCTGCTTCGCGGAAGCCACAGCCTATCATCTGGCGGAGTGGTACGGAGCCAACCGATTCTGTGGTCAATGCGGGGAGCGGACCCAGCCGGACTTGGTAGAACGGATGCTTCGCTGCCCAAAGTGCGGCAACCTGATCTATCCCAAGATCGCCCCGGCTGTGATCGTCGCGGTGACCCGCGGGGATCAGATCCTGATGACCCGCTACCAAGGACGGGACTACAAGGGATATGCGCTGATTGCCGGGTTTACGGAGATCGGAGAGACGGCAGAAGATACGGTCCGCCGGGAAGTGATGGAGGAAGTGGGGCTTCAGGTGAAAGACCTGCGTTACTACGGCAGTCAGCCTTGGGGGGCGGATGCCAATTTGCTTCTGGGATTTTTTGCCCGCTTGGACGGCCCCTCCGCCATCCATTTGGATCGACAGGAACTCTCCCAAGCTGGTTGGTATCATCGGGATGAGATAGATCTGCCTCCAGATGGTGTTAGTTTGACGAACCACATGATCCAGGCCTTTCGCCGGGGGGAGTGGGACTGAATCATAAAAAAGAAGGTTTGCTATGATCGGCAAACCTTCTTTTTTACGATTCAAACAGAGCATCAAAATCATAGCTTTGCAAAAATGCGCGGAACGCCGCGATCCGCGGCGCGATCTCCTCCTGGGTCATGGGTTGGTCCTGCAGGATCCGATGGGCCAGCTCCTGGCAGACGGCAGGGGAGTAGTGGACATGGTCACAGTAATTGTCCAGACTTGTGATGAGGTCCAGGTCGTCCATGAAGTAAAATACTCTGGTGTTGGGGCGGGAAGTCAGCTCCTCCAGGACTTTCTGCTGCATGGTGAGCGTGGCTTCGATCTCTCCGTTGCGGTCGGTCTTATCCCAGAAAAGGATGCTGGCCGGGGGGAGATAGAAGGTAAATGTGATCTGCGGGTTGGCATCGACACGGGCCAAGACATGGGAAAGATTTTCTTCCGCCGGGGCCAGGAGACTGTCCGCCGGGACTTGCTGAGCGGCTTTTTCTGCCTGACGCTGGTAGGCGGCCAGCGCGGCTTCCTTGGACCATTCCTTATCATCTCCCCAGATGTAACCACCCGTGTGTTCGTCGTCGGTGCCGCCTGCGCGGAGGTCATCTACCATTTCAGTCAGCGTGTAGAAAACCATCTCTTTGTTCAGAAGATAGTGGAGATCGTTGAATGGGTTATTGTCGAAAAGATAGCTGGCGTCTTCCCAGGTGTTGTCGGCGTCATATTTACGCCAGCAGTCGGAGTCTACGCCCCAAAAGATTTGATCTAAGTCATGAGTTTCTAAGGCGATGTCCAGGGGGCGGAGCAATTCCTCAAAATACGCGCCGTGAATGATGATCTTCTGCGTCCGTCCGCCCAGAGCTTCATCAAATTGGTCGGTATGGAAGTTGGCTGTGACAGAGGTCCCCAGCAGGAGATGGTCATACGGCAGATTTTTGGCTGCACCGGGGGACTGATAGCGGGGGTAGCGCAGCCACAAAGGCATCCCCAGCACAGGGCCGTGAAAATGATAATAGGGGTCCAGCACATACACCGTGCCGGCAAAGAGCGCGGTCAGCGCAAAGAAGACCGCGAAAAACAAGGCAAGAAACCGTCGGGGCATGGGCGTCCCTCCTTTCAGAAATTCGAGTAGATAAACTGCGTGACGGTGCCCAGGGAGATGATGGACCAGAACAGCAGAACACCTGCCAACACGCCCTTTTTCCCGGTCATTACAAACTTCCGGTTTTTCACCGGTTTCTCCTGTAAACAGAATACCAGGGCGAACGCCGTAAAGGCCAGGAACATCAGCAGTGCCAGGCGGGGGAGGGTGATCCCCATCTCTCGGCCGATCCAAGCGGGCAGGGCCAGCTGGAAATTGTCTGTAAATTGGTCAGACAAAGCGCCAAAATTACATCGGGCAATGGCTTTGCCCATGGAGAGCGCTTGATGGATGCTGTCCGCCCGGAAGAAGATCCAGCATAGATTGACGTAAGCGAAGGTCGCGGCCCAGGAGAGGGCGGGGTGGACCTTTTCCAAGCGGCTGCCCAACAGACGGTCGGCCACCATGGCGATGCCATGTAGCCCACCCCACACCACAAAGGACCAATCCGCTCCGTGCCACAGGCCGGAGGCCAGGAAGATGATTATGGTGTTGACGCAGGTACGGGACGTTCCCTTACGGCTTCCGCCTAGGGGAATGTAGAGATAGCGGGTAAAGAAGCGCGTCATGGTGATGTGCCACCCCTTCCAGAAACCCCGGATGGTCAGGGCTTGGTAGGGAACGTCGAAGTTTTCCGGCAGGGTCACCCCCATCATCTTGCCGATGCCGCGGGCCATGTCGGTGTAGCCGCTGAAATCGAAATAGAGCTGAAGCGTGTAGCTCAGGACCACAGCCAAGGCGGTGGTGCTGTTCAGGGCGGGGATGTTGTTATACCCCCAATCGGCACCGCCGCCAAAGGCCTGGGCCAGCAGGACTTTTTTCCACATTCCCAGTGAGAAGAGCCATAGACCTTCTGCGATGGTCTGTGCCGTCGGTCCATGGCCATTTGCCGCCCGTAGCTGTGGGATGACTTCATCGTGGAAGGCAATGGGACCGGACGTAACACAGGGGAAAAAGCTGACAAAGCAGGCATATTCGAGCAGGGTATAGTTTGGCTTGTCCCCGCGATAGCAGTCCATGAGATAAGCGATCTGCTGAAAGGTGAAGAAGCTGATGCCAAGAGGAAGCAGAAGCGTCAAGGTGCCCAGGGAGGTCCCAAGCACCCGATTTACATTTTCCAAAAAGAAGTTGGCATACTTGAAATAACCCAGTAGGCCTAAGTTGCCCAATAGGCCCAGCGCCAGGAGCCCCTTTTGACAACGGGCAAAGGTTTGCAGACCTTTGCCGACCCCAAAATTAAAAAGAATGCTTCCCAGCAGAATGGGCAGGAATGCAAGACGCGCTTTCCCATAAAAAGCCAAGGAGACCAGGAGCAGAAATCCCTGCGCCAGCTTTCCGTGGCCTCGCCAATTTAGCAGCCACCAGCCTGCAACAGCCACCGGCAGCAGCAAGAAGAGAAACGTATAGGATTGAAAGGACATGAGCGGGCGCCTCCTTCCTTATATAATATAAAAGTTCATGGGTAGATCGCTCACCAGATCCCCAGAAAATGCTGTGCCAGCAGACTGGTGCCCGTGATCCCGGCCCAACAGCATAGGCCCAGCAGGAGGGGTTTTCCGCCGGTACGGATCAATTTAACGATGTTCGTGTTCAGGCCGATGGCAGCCATGGCGACCACGATCAGGAATTTACTCAGCGTTTTCAGTGGGGCAAAGAAAGAAGCGGCCACCCCAAGGTGAACGGCGAGGGTGGTGATGAGGCAGGCGGCAATAAAGTAAAGGATGAAGAAGGGGAAGATGGCCTTTAGGCTTACGCCCTTGCCCTGTTCCTGACAGCCCTTTTTGGTCTGGATCAGCGCCAGGACCAGGGTGATGGGGATGATGGCCAAGGTACGGGTGAGCTTTACAGTGACGGCCTTGTCCAACGTGGCCGTGCCCAGCCCCCACATGCTGTCCCAGGTGGCGGCGGCAGCGGTGACGGAAGAGGTGTCATTCACAGCCGTTCCAGCAAAAATACCGAAGGCTTCCCCGGAGGTGGTATCGAAGCCGATGGCGTGGCCTAGGATGGGGAAAAGGATGGCGGCCAATACATTAAAGAAGAAGATGACGGAGATGGCCTGAGCGACCTCTTCGTCGTCCGCGTCGATGACCGGTGCGGTGGCGGCAATGGCAGACCCACCACAGATAGAGGAACCAACCCCGATGAGGGTTGAGATCTTACTGGGAATATGCAGGACTTTATGCAGAACGAAGGCGATGACCAGAGAAGCCGTGATCGTACACAAAATGATAGGCAAAGACTGCTTGCCTGTGCGCAGCACTACGGTCAGGTCCAGGCCAAAGCCCAGCAGGATGACCGCCCACTGGAGAACTTTTTTGGAGGTAAACTTGATGCCGGGGGCCATACGCCCTTGGTCCTTCACAGGGATAGCCACCAGCATCCCCAGCAGGATCGCCAGGATCGGCCCGCCGATCACAGGGAAGCGGCTGCCCAGCCACCAGGCGGGCAGCGCAAGGATCAGGCACAGGAGTATACCGCGCCCATTGGTTCGGATGAATTGCATTGACATTCTCTCTCTTTTCTTAGGGTGTTTTTGAGTGCGCTTTTTGCAGGACAACGTGGCGGCCCTTGCATTGCAGCAAACCGTCCCGGCGGAGCTTACTGAGCTCGGCGGACATAGCGCTGCGGTCAACCCCTAGATAATCTGCCAAGGCTTGACGGTCCAAGGACAGTGTGAAGGAAGGGCTACCCGCTCGCTGGGCCTCTGCGGCCAGGTACGCCATGAGCTTTTCCCGCGTGGTCCGTTTGGAGAGCAGGGACAGCTTTTGGGTCAGCATGAGGTTTTTAGCGGCAACCACCTTGAGAAGGTTTGTTACCAAGCGTCGGTGAAAGACGCAAGCGTCATCACAGGTGGTCAAGACCCGCTGGCAGTCCAGCAGCAAGATTCGGCTGTCCTGGGCTGCTTCCACAGTGACCGGCAAGGTGTCCACCCCAGCGCAGGAAAAAGCCTCGCCGAAGAGTTGGGGTGGCTGGAGGAGTGCCACCAAGCTTCGATTTCCATAGTAATCCTCCTGGATCACATGAACGGCACCCGACAGGACCAATCCCACCCAGCGGGCCGGATCGCCGGCCCGAAAAATCATCTGGTGTTTGTCTGCCTGGAGCTCTCTGGCACCCAGGCAGGGGAGCATCCCCTCCAGTTCTTGGGGAGAGATGCCGTGAAACAGGGGACTTTGCCCCAGCAGCGCCAGATATTCCCGCATTTTTTCACTCCTTTGTTGGATTTCCAACATACGCATCCCGTCCATCCTACTAGAATGTAGGTAGAAAGTCAAGGGGCGCTGCCCAAGGAGGTTATGGATATGGTAAGAAAAATCATTAAAATCCACGAAGAAGCCTGCAATGGCTGCGGAATTTGCGCGGAAGCCTGCCACGAAGGGGCCATTCAGATGGTAAATGGCAAGGCGAAGCTGACCAGAGAGGATTACTGCGATGGTTTGGGTGACTGCCTGCCCGGATGTCCCACCGGGGCGATCACCTTTGAGGTGCGGGAGGCTCCGGCCTATGATGAGGACGCTGTCCTGCGGGCAAAGCAGGCGGCGCAGGCTCCGGTTCATCCCCATTCCCACGCGATGCACACCTGCCCTGGCAGCATGAGCCGGAGCATCTGCCACCAGCCGATGGAACAAACGGCTCCGGCAGCCAGCTGCCTGAACCAGTGGCCGGTGCAGCTCAAGCTGGTGCCGGTCCGTGCGCCGTATTATCAGGGGGCGCACCTGCTGGTAGCGGCAGATTGCACAGCCTACGCTTACGGCAATTTCCATCAGGAATTTATGAACGATCACATCACGATCATCGGATGTCCCAAGCTGGATGATGTGGATTACCGGGACAAGCTCACGCAGATCCTCATGGCCAACGATATTCAGAGTCTGACCGTTACCCGCATGGAGGTGCCCTGCTGCGGCGGGTTGGAAAGCGCCGCTAAGAGTGCTCTTTTGGCCAGCGGAAAACGTATCCCCTGGAACGTGGTGACCTTTTCGGCAGATGGGCGTATTTTGGACCGTTGAGATTTACCGGGAACCCGTCTCAAACCGCCGACGTATTGTCAAAAAATGCGTCGGCGGTTTTTGTTCGGAAAGGCAGAAGAACAACACTTGGTAGAAAAGTTGACAAAACGCACCTAGTTTATTTGCACAAAGAACAATTGCTCCCATCGTTCTCCTTTTGTGTTACCGGCAGGATGAAAGGATTCTGCAAGGTTTTATGCAGGATTTTTGGGTAGAAGCTTCATTTACAAGGTGACGGGGAAGATGCTAGAATAAAATTGTCAGAACGATCGACGAGCCGCAAGAGAAGGCTCGTCTCTGAACATAAAAGGAAATTTCCAGCGAAATGGGTCCCCATTTCCCCTGGGACAAGGAGGAGTCAACGTGGCAAGAAAGCGCAAGACAATGGATGGCAATACCGCGGCAGCCCATGTGGCCTATGCTTTTACAGAGGTCGCAGCGATCTATCCCATCACCCCGTCCTCCGTTATGGCGGAACTGTCGGACAAATGGTCCGCAGAAGGACGGAAGAATATGTTTGGTCAGCCGGTCAAGGTATCGGTCATGCAGTCGGAGGGCGGCGCAGCGGGCGCGGTCCATGGCTCTCTGACCGCAGGCGCACTGACTACCACCTTCACCGCCTCCCAGGGTCTACTGCTGATGATCCCCAACATGTATAAGATCGCCGGCAGCTTGCTGCCCGGCGTGACCCATGTTTCGGCCCGTGCGCTGGCGACCCACGCACTGTCCATCTTCGGAGACCACAGCGATGTGATGTCCTGCCGCTCTACCGGCTACGCCATGCTGTGCAGCAACAACCCCCAGGAGGTCATGGATCTGGGTGCCGTGGCCCATCTGGCGGCCATCGGTGGCCGGGTGCCCTTCCTGCACTTCTTCGATGGCTTCCGCACCTCCCACGAGATCAAGAAAGTGGAGATGTGGGACTATGAGGACCTGAAGGACATGGTGGACATGGACGCCCTGTCCGCGTTCCGCGCCCGTGCTCTGAACCCGGAGCATCCTGTCCTGCGCGGTTCGGCCCAGAATCCTGACATCTTCTTCCAGGTCAACGAGACCCGGAACCAGTATTATGATGCGCTTCCTGATGTGGTGGAGGAGTATATGGGGAAGGTCAACCAGAAGTTGGGGACCAACTATCAGCTCTTCAATTACTACGGTGCGCCTGACGCTGAGACGGTCATGGTCGCCATGGGTTCTATGTGCGACGCCGCTGAGGAAGTGGTAGACTACATGAACGCTAAGGGTGAGAAAGTCGGTCTGGTGAAAGTCCGTCTCTATCGTCCTTTTGCCACGGAACGCTTTGTGGCGGCTCTGCCCGCCACCACCAAGAACGTGGTAGTCATGGACCGCTGTAAGGAGCCCTCCTCCATCGGCGAACCGCTCTACCTGGACGTTGTGGCAGCGCTGGCCGGAAGTCCCTTTGCCGGGGCAAAGGTCGTGGGCGGCCGATATGGCCTGGGCTCTAAGGATACCACTCCCGGCGGTATCCTGGCTGCCTTCCGCAACGGCCAGAGTGAAGACCCTGTCCGCAGCTTTACCATCAACATCACCGATGACGTGACCCATCGCTCCCTGCCCATCCTGGAGGAGCCGGATGTGGCTGACCAGGACACCATCGCCTGTAAGTTCTGGGGCCTGGGCGGTGACGGTACCGTGGGTGCCAACAAAAATTCCATCAAGATCATCGGCGACAACACCAATATGCAGGTCCAAGCTTACTTCCAGTATGACTCGAAGAAGTCCGGCGGTATCACCATCAGCCACCTGCGTTTTGGCAAAAATGAGATCAAAGCCTCTTACTATGTCACAAAGGCCGACTTTGTGGCCTGTCATTTGGCTTCCTATATTGAAAAGTTCGACATCGTCCAGGACATCAAACCCGGTGGTACCTTCCTGCTCAACTGTTCCTGGAACCTCCAGGAGCTGGAGGAACATCTGCCCGCCGCGGCCAAGCGTTACCTGGCTCAGAACAACATCAAGATGTATACTTGCGACGCCACCAACAAGGCCATCGAGCTGGGCATGGGCAACCGCTCCAACACGATCCTCCAGGCCGCCTTCTTCAAGTTGGCCAAGGTCATCCCCGTGGAAGAGGCTGTCCAGCACATGAAGGACGCTATCGTGAAGAGCTATGGCCATAAAGGTATGGACGTCATCATGCGCAACTACAATTCCGTGGATGCTGGCGTGGAAGGCGTGCAGGAGATCCAGATCCCCAGCGGATGGGCCGACGCCCAGGACGAGACGGCAGCACCGGAGATCAAGACCGATCGCCAGGAGCTGGCTCAATACGTCACCGACGTGATGATCCCTGCCAACGCTATGCGCGGCGACGCCATCCCCGTCTCCAAGTTCATGCCCGGCGCGGACGGCACCCTGCCCCAGGGTACGGCTGCCTTTGAGAAACGCGGCATCGCTGTCAAAGTCCCTGCTTGGGACCCCGACAAGTGCGTGCAATGTAATATCTGCTCCTACGTCTGTCCTCATGCCTGTATCCGGCCGATTGTCATGTCTGCCGATGAGGTGGTGGAGGCACCCAAGCAGACCAAGATGCACGATATGCGCGGCAAGGGTTGTGAGATCTATGCTTACACCATGACCGTGTCCACCTTGGACTGCACCGGCTGTGCCTCCTGCGTGGAAGCCTGTCCGGCCAAGACCAAGGCCCTGACCATGGAGCCTCTGGCCACCCAGCTGGACCAGCAGGAGGTCTTCGACTATGGCATGGAGCAGGTCACCCACAAAGAACTGCCCTTCGCCATGGAGACTGTCAAGGGTAGCCAGTTCCAGCAGCCTCTGTTCGAGTTCTCCGGGGCCTGCGCCGGCTGCGGCGAGACGCCTTACGTCAAGCTCGTTACTCAGCTTTTCGGCGACCGGATGTATATTGCAAACGCCACCGGCTGCTCCTCCATCTGGGGCGGCAGCGCCCCCTCCACCCCCTACACAGTGAACAAAGAGGGAAGAGGCCCTGCTTGGGAAAACTCCCTCTTCGAGGACGGCGCCGAGTTTGGCTACGGCATGAACCTGGCCGTGAACGCCCGCCGCACCGCGGCCGCTGACCTGGCCCGTGAGCTGGCGCAGAAGGAAGATACTCCCGCCGCTGTCACCCTCTGCGCCCAGAAGTGGCTCAACCACCGCAAGGAGACGGTCGGCTCCCGCACCACCGGCCAGGCACTTACCGAGGCCCTGGCCAAGGCTCTGTCCTCTGGTGCAGCCAATCAGGAAGAGCTGAAAGCCCTCTATGACATGCGGGATATGTTCGGCCAGAAGTCCGTTTGGGCCTTCGGCGGCGATGGCTGGGCCTATGACATCGGCTACGGCGGCGTGGACCATGTCCTGGCCTCCGGCGAGAACATCAACATCCTGGTCCTGGATACCGAGGTCTACTCCAACACCGGCGGTCAGGCTTCTAAAGCCACCAACACTGGCGCTGTGGCCCAGTTCGCGGCGGCAGGCAAGACCGTGGCCAAGAAAGACTTGGCAGCCATCGCCATGCAGTATAACAACGTCTATGTGGCCCAGGTGGCTATGGGTGCGGATTACAGCCAGACCCTGCGTGCCCTGATCGAGGCCGAGTCCTATCCCGGCACCTCCATCGTCATCGCCTATGCCCCCTGCATCAGCCACGGTATCAAGATCGGCATGAAGAACACCATGCTGGAGATGAGCGCCGCAGTCCAGGCCGGTTACTGGCACCTCTTCCGCTATGATCCCCGCCGCCTGGAGAAGGGTAAGAATCCCTTCCAGCTGGATTCTCCCGAACCCATCATGGACTATCAGGAGTTCCTGTCCGGTGAGGTTCGTTACTCTTCGTTGCAGCTGACCTTCCCTGATCGAGCCAAGGAACTCTTCGCCAAGGCGGAGATCCAGGCCAAGGAGAAGTACCAGCGCTTGCTGGAGCTGAGCAAGCCCTGGCCCACCCATAAGCAGGCTTGATTCCCTGTTTCTGATACGCTATCTATCCTTTTTCCTTAAATCCAGGAAAGCCGGCAGACTCCCGCTTGGGGCTGCCGGTTTTTCCTGCCCAATGCCCATTGACGCAGTGGGAAATTTGTGGGACAATAACGTGCGGTAGTTTTTCACATTTGAGATGATTTGAAAGAAAGAGGAAGGAACAATCGATCATGTGGAACAGACGAGAAGTCAAAAAGCGGGGCAAAAAAATGTTCCTGCGAAACTGGCTGGCAATGGTGTCCATCTGCTTCCTGCTGGCATTTACCGGCGCAGAGTTTGTTAGCTCCGCCAGCTTCATCCACGATTTTGATGTGGGGGAGATGTTGGGCAACGATCAGGTTTTGACCCAGGAGACGAACGTCTCCAATTGGAACATCCTGATGCACTGGCTGAACATCGACCCGGATGATGACAGTCACCCCGTCATCCAGGCAGCCCAGCAGGATATACAGCCTGCCTTTGACAATTTGACGCAGCCCTTTTCCGCTTTTTTCAATTTATTGTATCGCTCTGACTTCAAGGGCTGGGTCGGCATCTGTCTGGCGGCTATCGGTGTGGCGGTGAGCGTTTGGTTTACGATCGCGGTCATCTGGGTGCTGGTGGTCGGCGCCCGCCGTTTCTTTTTGGAGTGCCGGGTGCGGGATCAGATCGGTCTGCGGGCGCTGCTCTTTTCCTTCCACAGGAGCATCTGGCGAAAGTTGACCCTGGCCATGTTGCTGAAGCATGTGTACTATTTCCTGTGGTCCCTGACCATCGTGGGCCTGCCCATTAAGCACTATTCCTATAAAATGGTGCCCTATTTATTGGCGGAGAATCCGAACCTGAAGCCGCGAGAGGCCATTATGCTCTCCCGACAAATGATGGACGGGCAGAAGTGGCGCTGTTTCGTGATGGATGTGACGATCTATCTGCCCTGGTCTCTGCTGCCTGCTCTGGTTCTGGGTGCTGCAGGCTTTGCGCTGACGGCGGTGACGGGGCAGGAGGCGTTCCGATTCCTATATTCTAGCATGGTGGTGAGCCTGCTGGATATGTTCTTTGTCAACGGCTATAAGTCCGGTGTGTATACTGAGCTCTATACGATCCTGCGGCAGGAGAAGCTGGATCAGGACCCCGCATGGAACGAAGTCTTTGTGATCCCGGCCTTTGGCGATGCCTCCGCTGAAGGCCCAAAGCCTAAGCGGAAGGACTATCCGCCTCAGGTGGAGAAGGATCCTGTCTTTCATTATATCCATCAGCACCGGCTGGATTACAAGCGCCGCTATGGTGTTTGGCATCTGGTCTTACTCTTCTTTGCGTTCTCCTTTGCGGGCTGGCTGTGGGAGGTAGGCATTCATATCGTGACTCAGGGCATTTTTGTCAATCGGGGAACGATGTATGGCCCGTGGCTGCCGATCTATGGATGCGGGGCTGTTTTGGTCTTGTTGCTTCTGCGGAAGGTCTTTAAGAACCCGCCGTTGACATTCGTTGTTTCCATGGTCGTCTGTTCTATCATTGAGTATTTTGCCAGCTGGTATCTCGAAAAAGCTCACGGTATCCGCTGGTGGGATTACAGTGGTTACTTTATGAATCTCAACGGCCGCATTTGCCTGGAAGGGGCCGTTGTCTTTGGTCTGGCCTGTTGCCTGGTGGTCTACTTCGTGGGGCCGCTGCTGGGGGAGCTGATCGACAAAATGCCTCCGCAGCGGCGCATGGCACTGAGTTTGGTTCTGGCGGCCCTGTTCCTGATCGATGGAGCTTATTCCAGTAAGCATCCTAACGCCGGTAAGGGTATCACGGATTACGACAACTGGAAACAGGAGGAGATGACAGCGCTGCCCCCTGAACAAATAGAGGCCTTGCTACCGATCCTAAAAGGGTAAAATGCCGGCCCCCATCCGAAGTGTTTCGGGTGGGGACCGGCATTTTGCTCTGGGGAAAGGGGATTTATTTTTTTTGGTCGAGCAGTTTGTTCAGCTCTTCCATAAAAGTGTTGATGTCTTTGAATTGGCGGTAAACCGAAGCGAAGCGGACATAAGCTACTTCGTCTAAGGCCTTGAGCTTGTCCATGACCAGTTCGCCGATCTGGGTGCTGGAGATCTCGCCTCCGAGCTCATTTTGCAGCTCTCGTTCAATGTCATCTGCGGCCTTTTCCAGCAGGGAAAGGGAGACGGAGCGTTTTTCGCAGGCCTTGAGCATACTGGACAAGAGTTTGCTACGGTCGAAGCTCTGGCGCATCCCGTTTTTCTTGATGACGACCATGGGCAGCATCTCCACGGTTTCATAGGTCGTGAATCGGCTGTGACACTGCAAACACTCCCGGCGGCGGCGGATGCTGGTGCCGTCGTTGGCGGGGCGAGAGTCAATGACCTTGCTGTCAAGGGTGGAACAGAATGGGCACTTCATAGGGCTGTGACCTCCTCAAATCATTAAAATACAGTATACCACGAATTGTCGAACCGGTGCAACGGTTTTCTGATCAGGAGGTCTGCTGGCTTTGGATTTTTTTTCGCCAACACCGGTGGCACATGGCGACATAGCTGTCGTTACCGCCCAGGAAGACCTGGCTTCCCTGGGTGAGGACGTTCCCTTGGGGATCTAACCGGGCGTTGACTGTGGCCTTGGCTCCGCAGGAGCAGATGGTCTTGATCTCCGTGATGGAATCCGCCAGCTCCATGAGCCGCTGAGAACCGGGGAAGAGGTGGGTCAAAAAGTCGGTCCGCAGGCCGAAGCAAAGGACGGGAATGTCCGCCTCATCCACAATCTGCCGCAGTTGGTCGATCTGCTGATGGGTCAGAAACTGGGCTTCGTCAGCGATGATGACGTCTTTGTGCCCGGCGACCTGATAGCGGGAGAGAAGATCATCCTCTGGGGCTATGACATCGGCCTCCCGGAACAGACCTACTCGGCTCTTGACGATGTTGGCCCCGTCCCGGTCGTCGATGCTGGGTTTAATGAGCCAGACGGTCATCCCCCGCTCCTCGTAGTTAAACTGGGTGATGAGGGCCTGAGCGGATTTGGAGCTGCCCATTGCGCCGTATTTGAAGTAAAGCTTTGCCATAGTGATCTCTCCTGCCTGGTCGATGGTGTTCGACGAAGTCTGTGCATATCTTGGCCTATGATAGCATATTCAGCAGGGGATTGCAATTTTCTCTTCTGGGTGTGTCGAAGGTTTTTTCTCGTCATTTCGCTCAAAAACAGGAGGAAATGGAAAAGTCCTCTTGAAGGATGCGACGAGTGATGCTATAATTTCAGACGAGGTGTGCGCCAGCACACCGGCAAGCTACCCCGAACATAAATGAATGGAGGAAATGAAAAGAATGAAAAAGATTCTTGCACTTCTCATGGCCTCGGTGATGGTTCTGGCTTTGGCCGCCTGCGGCGGCGGGCAGACCACCGACACTGGATCCACGGATGCAAACACCGACGGCCAGACTGATGCCAGCAACACGGAGAACGACACCAACACCGAGGCAGCAGCAGATGCTATCTCCGACACCATGACCTCTTCCGATGGTAAGTATGAGGTCGCCTTCGTCACCGACGTGGGACAGCTGAAGGACAAGTCCTTCAACCAGGGCACCTGGAACGGCGTGAAGCTCTACGCCAGCCAGAACGACAAGTCCTACAAGTATTATCAGCCCGCCAACGGCAACCAGGCTACGGACGACGACCGTTTCGAGGCCATGAAGGCCGCCGTGGACGGTGGTGCTAACGTGGTCGTCTGCGCCGGCTTCCTTCAGGAAGCTGCCCTGACCAAGGCTGCCATCGCTTACCCCGACGTGGACTTTGTCTTTGTCGACGGCTACGCCCTCAACGGCGAGGATGGCCAGCCTCTGGCCAACGTCGCCGGCGTCTCCTATAAGGAAGAGCAGGCCGGTTACTTCGCCGGTTACGCTGCCGTTATGGAAGGTTACACCAAGCTGGGCTTCTCCGGCGGCGGTGGCGGCACCAATCCTGCTTGCTGCCGTTATGGCTATGGCTACGTCCAGGGCGCCAACGCAGCGGCTGCCGAGAAAAACGCCAACGTCGAGATGAACTACTCCTGGGAGTACGGCTCCAGTTTCGCCGCTTCTCCTGAGTTGCAGACCATGGCCAACGGCTGGTACCAGAGCGGCACCGAGATCATCTTCGCCTGCGGCGGTTCTATGTTCCAGTCTATCGCAGCTGCCGCCTCCGCCAACGATGGCGCTGTCATCGGCGTGGACGTGGACCAGTCTTCTCAGTCCGACACCGTTGTCACTTCTGCCATGAAGGGCCTGGCTGACTCCGTCCAGTGGGCTCTGGAGAAGGTCTATGGCGACACCTTCTCGGAGATCGGTGGCCAGGTCACCTCTCTGGGCGTCGAGGAAGGCGCTGTGGGCCTGCCCACCGACACTTGGAGCCTGGCTAACTTCTCTGTGGAGGATTACAACGCCCTGTACGAGAAGGTCAAGAATGGCGAGGTCAAAGTCGACAACAACTATGAGAATCTGGAACAGCAGTATTCCAACCTGACGCTGAAGATCAGCTGATCGGAAAATTTTTAATACGCTCAACGATGAGACGAGGGGGAAGGCAAGTTCTTCCTCCTCGTTTTATAAAAGGAGAGAAAATGGATTATTTTGCGCATACCAGAGAAGATGGAGAAAGACAGACGGTAAAGGAGCATTTATTCGGAACAGCTGAGTTAGCAGCTCGATTTGCAACTCCTTTTCATGCGGAAGAGGTGGCAAACTTATCTGCTTTATTACATGATATTGGAAAGTATACCGTGGACTTTCAACGTAGACTGCTTGAAAATGGGAAACGGGTAGATCATGCAACAGCGGGTGCTTTTGAATGTGCAAAGCGCAATCAACTCTATGCTGCATTTGTAGTGGCTGGACATCACGGAGGTTTGCCAAATCGTGGAACAGCAGGAGATTTGAGCGACGAGGGAACATTGATAGGGAGACTGCGACGAGGACAAGAAGGAAAATTGGCGGACTATCAAGATTACCAAAAGGAGATAATACTTCCTTCTGTAAAACTACCAGAATTTTGTGCTCAGAAAGTGGAAACAGACATGTTCTTTATCCGTATGCTGTACTCATGTCTTGTTGATGCAGATTTTCTGGACACAGAGCGTTTTATCCGTGGGCCGAGAGATGTTGTGGCTCCATCCATGGAAGAGCTTCGTCAGAAAGTAGAGAACTATACGGCCAAGTGGTTTCCACCGAAATCAGATTTAAATAAACGGAGATGTGAGATCTTGCAGGCTTGCCGAGAGAAGGGGAGAGACGAAGCGCCAGGACTGTTTACATTAACGGTGCCGACTGGAGGCGGAAAGACAGTTTCTTCGTTGGCATTTGCATTGGAACATGCCGTTCAGCACAACAAACATCGAGTGATCTATGTGATCCCCTATACTTCGATTATTGAACAAACGGCAGACGAGTTCTGTAAGATTTTGGGTAGTGAGAACGTATTGGAACATCACTCAGGCGTACAGTATGATGAAGAAGACTGCGCGACACCAGAAGTGATCCGAAAGAAAAATGCAACAGAGAACTGGGATATGCCAGTCATTGTTACGACAGCGGTCCAATTCTTTGAATCTCTCCATGCAAATCGTTCTTCCAAATGCAGAAAACTACATAATCTAGCGGATAGTGTCATCATTTTTGATGAGGCACAGATGATTCCAATTCCATACCTTCGTCCTTGTGTATTTTCGATTGGGGAATTGGTGGCTCATTATGGGGTATCTGCTGTGCTGTGTACAGCGACACAACCAGCGTTAGACAAGGTATTTCGGGAATATTTTTCACATCTTACGGCTACAGAGCTATGCCCTGAGGGAGTCACAGATGATCCAATCTTTCGCAGGACAACAATAGAACGAATCGGGATACAAAGTTGGGACGCATTGGCAGATCGCTTGAATGAACGGGAGCAAGTTTTGTGTATTGTAAATAGTCGAAAAAATGCGCAGCAAGTATTTGAACGGTTTGAGGGAGAAGGATGTTTTCATCTGTCAACATTAATGACTCCAAAGCACAGAAGAGCGGTATTGAAGGAAATTCGTGAATGTCTGAAGAACAAGAGACCTTGTCGTGTAGTCTCGACTTCTTTGATTGAGGCAGGTGTAGATGTGGACTTCCCCTTTGTCTTTCGGGAGGAAGCTGGATTGGACGCTATGTTACAAGCTGCTGGCCGTTGTAACCGGGAGGGAAAAAACTCAGCAGAAGAGAGCAAGGTCTACTTGTTTCAAAGTGAAGGGATGCAGCCGAATATGTTTCATCTCCCAGTGGATGCCGCTAAGGTAGTGCTCCGAGAATATGAAGACATCACAACGGGACAGGCAATTCGTCGGTATTTTGAGGAGCTGTTAGAGCTGAAGGGAAAGACAGCGCAAGATATCCATGACATTATGAAAAAAATGAAGAGCAAAGCGTTTCCTTTCCAAGATATCGCAGATGAATTCCATCTGATTGAAACGGATACAAGGACGATCTATATCTTGAAAGAGAAGGAACAGGAATATTTGAAACGTTTGAAAGAGGGAGAACGCAGCCGGGAACTGTTTCGGGAGTTGGCACAGTATGGCGTTTCTGTTTATCCGAAGCACTTTGAGGAGTTGGAACAGGCGGGAGATATTCGTCTTCTGGAAGATGATGTAGCTGTTTTAGAAAACTGGAAACTTTATGAGGAAAACACAGGGTTATCCATGAAAGCGGAGTTTGGAAAGGGAATATTTCAATGAGGAAGAGGCCCCGGATTTTCCCGGGGCCTCTTCACAGTAGCTACAGCTATCTTGAAAATATTTCAATCCACGCTGCTTTACGACAACAGCGACAAATTATTATATCTTATTTTTTTGAAATTCACAATAGTGCAAGTCTTCGAAGGAATACAAAAATTCATTTTAAAGAAAAATGGAGCCCGTTGACAAGAGGGGAGAACTATGATATACTTAGTATACACAAGAAAAGGAATGAAAGGAGACGTTTCATGTCGATTCGATTTGAAGTAGAGGGGTCATATGCGCTGTTTGCACGCCCTGAACTGCACACGGAACGGGTCTCATATGATATTATCACACCATCTGCTGCGAGAGGAATTTTGGAAAGCATCTTCTGGCATCCTGGTTTGAAGTGGCATATCTTAGAGATTCGAGTGTGTAATAACATACGGTTTACTAATATTCGCAGAAACGAGGTCAAGGCAGTTGCTAGTGCACGCAGTTTTCGGACCGTGATGGAACGAGGAGAAGGTGAGCTGTACTTAGTGACAGCGAGGGAAATTCAGCAACGTGCGGCAACGTTATTGAAAAATGTCCACTATGTTATTGAAGCAGAGTTCGAAATGACGGAAAAGGCATCTCCGACAGATAATCCGGGTAAGTTTCAGGAGATCACCAAACGGCGGCTTAGAAAAGGCCAGTGTTATTCCCAGCCCTATTTGGGGTGCCGGGAATTTCCTTGTCGGGTCAGACTGTGTGAAGAAATACCCCCCTGTCCAGAGGAACTGAAGGGGGAGCGTGACATGGGCTACATGTTATATGATATGGATTACAGTGATCCTAAAAATATTCAGCCGATGTTTTTTCGTGCAGTTCTGCATGATGGCGTGTTGAAGGTACCGCGTCCAGATAGTGAGGAGGTCAAACGATGATTTTACAAGCGCTTGTCAATTACTATGAGGCGCTGGAAAAGCAGGGAAAAATTGCGGCTCCGGGATGGGGACCTGTGAACATTTCGTATGTTCTTCATATCAATGAAGAGGGAGAATTAGAGCATGTCTCATGCGTCAAACAGGAGGTAGTACGAGGAAAAAAGACCGTCTTACTTCCACAAGTCATGCAGCTTCCTGCACCAGAAAAACGATCCGTAGGGATTCGCCCCAATTTTTTATGGGACAATTCTTCTTATCTGTTGGGAATCGATGAAAAAGGAAAACCAGAACGTACCTTGAAATGTTGGGAAGCGAGCAAGGCATGGCATGAACAAGTGCTGAAAGATGTAGGCTCTCCAGCGGCCAAAGCGTTGCTGTCCTTTTTTGCACATTGGGAGCCGGAGAAGGTAAGAGAACACCCAGCTTTACAAGATGACCTGGAAGATATTATGGCAGGAGCGAACCTGACGTTTCGATTCCACGGTGAATATTTGTATGAAGACCTTGCCATTCGCACAGCCTGGCAGAGTGCGCAGGGAGAAATGGGAGACGGAGAGGAGGGGGTTTGCCTCGTCACAGGAAAACATATGAAGCTGGCGAATCTGCATCCTGCCATCAAAGGAGTTGCCGGAGCACAGTCCAGTGGGGCATCGCTGGTGTCTTTTAACGCGCCAGCTTTTTGTTCTTATGGACATGAACAAGGAATGAATGCCCCAACAGGAGAGTATGCGGCGTTTGCTTATGGCGCGGCATTGAATTACTTGCTGTCAGATCGAGATCATGTCAGTCGGATTGGTGACACCACGGTACTCTGCTGGGCACAGGGGGGAGAAGCAGCCTATCAAGGCTTATTTGCCTTTTCCGTGTTTGGACAAGCATCAAATTACGACGAGCATGATCTGCAGGAAATGTTAAAAAAGTTGGTGAGTGGAACTCCGGTCGATTTTGATGAAACTAGGATCGATCCGGATAAGCCTTTCTATGTATTGGGGCTTTCACCAAATGCGGCTCGACTGTCTGTGCGTTTTTTTCTAAAAAATTCTTTTAGAAATATTTTGGAAAATGTGCAGAAGCATTATGAAAATATGAAAATCGAGCGACCTGTCTACGATACATTTGAAACGGTTCCTGTCTGGAAAATGTTGCGAGAGACAATCAATCCAAATGCAAAAGATAAGACGCCGACGCCCGGAATGAGCGGCGAAGTACTGCGCTCGATTTTGAACGGAACACCATATCCAGCAACGATGAGAAATGGTATCCATCTTCGAATCCGAGCTGACCATGTAATAAACAGAGAACGGGCTGGTATTATCAAAGCCTATTATCTGAGAAAACCAAGCAAAGAATTTCCAAATCCAAAGGAGGTATTTACGGTGTCGTTAAATCCAGAAAGCAAAAACGTGCCCTATCAGCTAGGGAGAATGTTCTCGGTTTTAGAGGCCATTCAATCTGCGGCAAACCCTGGGATCAACACAACAATCCGAGACCGGTACTTTAGTTCGGCTTCTGCAACACCAGCGATTGTGTTCCCAACCTTAAACCGATTGGCACAAAAGCATTTTCGGAAGATGGATGGTGGACTTGCCACGATGTATAAGAAACAGCTGCAGGAGATCGCAGATAAGCTGGAAGATACGTTCCCAGCAAAGCTGACCTTACCGGAGCAAGGGTCTTTCCAGCTCGGCTATTATCACCAAACGTTGGCTCGTTATCAGAGAAATAAGAAGGAGGACTAATTATGTCAGAAGTTATTCACAATCGCTATGAATTTGTGATCCTGTTTGATGTAGAGAATGGCAACCCGAACGGGGATCCGGACGCGGGCAATATGCCTCGTGTGGATCCAGAGACCAGCTTAGGTCTTGTGACGGATGTGTGCCTGAAACGCAAAATCAGAAACTTCGTAGAGACGGTAAAAGAGGGAGACCCCGGTTATCGGATTTATGTCAAGGACAGCGTTCCATTGAATCGAAGCGATGCGGAGGCGTGTGCATATCTCCAGGTAGGCAGTGATGATAAAGCACTCAAAAAGGCAAAGAAAGATGACCCGGACCTGGACAGAAAACTGAGGGATTGGATGTGTGCGAACTTCTTTGACATTCGGACCTTTGGAGCTGTGATGACCACCTTTGTGAAGGGGGCGCTGAACTGTGGACAAGTTCGTGGGCCGGTTCAGCTTGGTTTTGCGCGGAGCATTGATCCTATCATTCCGCAAGAGGTAACCATCACTCGCGTCGCGATCACAACAGAAGCGGATGCAGAAAAGAAGGACACTGAAATGGGGCGCAAGTATATTGTCCCCTATGGCCTCTACCGCTGCGAAGGATATGTTTCTGCGAATCTGGCCAGAAAAACGACAGGTTTCTCAGAAGAAGACCTGCAACTGCTTTGGACGGCGATTCTTAACATGTTTGAGATCGACCATTCTGCTGCTCGTGGAAAAATGGCAGTACGAGAACTGATCGTTTTTAAACATGACAGCGAGTTAGGGAATGCACCGGCCTATAAGTTGTTTGATACCGTGAAAGTGGAGAGAAAAGGGGACGTGGCTGTTCCTAGATCCTACCATGATTATATCGTTGAAGTGGACGAATCTCAAATCCCAGATGGCGTGACCTGCACTAGAATGGCATGAAGTATCAAGAGGAAGATTTCCTTCAGCTCTCTGGCTTACAGCATTTCAAATTCTGCCGCCGCCAATGGGCGCTGATCCATCTGGAAAACCAGTGGGTCGAAAACGGGAGGACGATGGATGGCCAGCTGCTCCACGAACGCGCACATGACGGCAGTCTCCGGGAAAAACGGGGCGATCTGCTCATCACCAGAGATATGCGAGTCTTTTCCGCTAAACTGGGGTGCAGCGGAGCTTGCGATGTGGTGGAGTTTCGGCGGTCTGAGAGCGGGATCGCCCTGCACGGGCAGGAGGGACTGTATCAGCCATTCCCAGTGGAGTATAAGCGGGGTAAAAAACGAGGCGACACAGCCAATGCACTTCAGCTTTGTGGCCAGGCTATGTGTCTGGAAGAGATGCTGTGCTGTGACATCCCACAGGGGGCGCTTTATCACGGCGGGACCAAGAGAAGAGAAGTGGTAGACCTGACCCCAGCCTTGCGCCAGGAGGTCAGGGAGTGCCTGGAAGAAATGCACCAGCTGGCAAGCAGGGGATATACCCCAAAGGTGAAGCCAACCAAGTCCTGTAACGCTTGTTCTCTCAAGGAGATCTGCTTGCCAAAGTTATCCAAGACCCCTACGGTCCAGGTGTACTTGCATGCCAGATTGGAGGAGGAAGCATGAGACATCTGCTCAACACGCTGTTCATCACATCAGAGGATGCCTATCTCTCTTTGGAAGGCGAGAATGTGTTGGTGAACCGAGAGAAAATCGTGGTTGCCCGGTTTCCACTCCACACACTGTCTGGCATCCTTAGCTTTTCCTATGCCGGGGCCAGCCCTGCACTGATGGGTGCTTGCGCCAAACGGGACATCAACCTGGCGTTTTGTTCTCCCAGAGGAAAGTTTTTGGCTCGGACAGCAGGGATCACCGGTGGCAATGTGCTGCTTCGTCGGCAGCAATATCGGGTGGCAGATGATGAAACGCAAAGCTGTCAGATCGCCCGCAGCATGATCTTTGGAAAACTCTACAATGCTCGTTGGAGTCTAGAACGGACTCGGCGAGACCATAAATTACGCATCGACGAAGCGGCGTTTCAATCGGCATCTGCGATCATCAAAGAATTACAGCCTGCCGTACTGGAAACGACAAGTCTGGATTCCCTGCGCGGCTTAGAGGGAGTGGGTGCTACGGCCTACTTTTCTGTCTTTGATCACATGATCCTGCGGGAAAAAGATAGCTTTTTCTTCCACGGCCGGAACCGGCGGCCACCGCTGGACAATGTGAATGCGCTCTTATCTTTTGTTTACAGTTTGCTGACCAATGATTGTGCTTCAGCGCTGGAAAGCGTTGGCCTAGATTCCTATGTCGGTTTTCTGCACCGGGATCGTCCAGGGCGCACTTCGCTGGCTCTGGATCTAATGGAGGAGCTTCGCCCTTGTCTGGCTGACCGATTTGTGCTGACTTGTATCAACAATAAAATCGCCAACGGCGCGGATTTTCACAAAGAAGAAAGTAGCGCTGTGCGTCTGAGTGACGAGGGACGAAAGAAAATTCTGGCAAGCTGGCAGGAGAGAAAGAAGGATACGCTTACACATCCATACCTGGGAGAGAAAATTCCGTGGGGCCTGGTTCCCTATCTGCAAGCTCTTCTACTGGCCCGTTACCTGCGTGGCGATCTGGACGGGTATCCGCCCTTCCTCTGGAAATAAGCACAAAATACAAAGAAATGTGAGGGATGCAGCGTGATGGTTTTGATCACCTATGATGTCAACACAGAAGATGCCGCCGGCCGCAAGCGCTTGAGGAAGATTGCCAAGGAATGTGTCAACTACGGCCAGCGGGTCCAAAATTCTGTCTTTGAATGCCTTCTAGATGCGGCTCAAAACAAGCTCCTACAACATAAGTTGCGCGGAATCATGGACGAGAACAAGGACAGCTTGCGTTTTTACTATCTGGGCAACCACTACCAGACAAAAATTGAACACTTTGGTGTCAAAGAAAGTTATGAGCCAGAAGGCCTCCTCATGATTTGACTGTGCGAAGTAGAAGTGAGCATACTTTCCTGGAGGTGTTCGCACCAACAATAGGGAGACATTTTCGGGAAAGTGTGTTAGTATTAAGTCGTATCAAAACTTTCTGCTTAAAAGTTTTGGTAATATTATCTCCTAGCACAAAAGTTTACAAAGAATTTTTGTGAGCTTTTGCTGTCCCTCCCCACACGGGGAGGGTGGATTGAAATGCTGGTCCAGCCCTTGCAGGACGTGAGAATTTCGTCCCTCCCCACACGGGGAGGGTGGATTGAAATATCTGTACGATACAGGTATAAAGCATCTCCCAAAACGTCCCTCCCCACACGGGGAGGGTGGATTGAAATTCAGTTGATCGGGAGCCTGGGCTTCCCCATCGTTGTCCCTCCCCACACGGGGAGGGTGGATTGAAATCCAATCGCCGTATCTACCACCAGCCAAACACACGTCCCTCCCCACACGGGGAGGGTGGATTGAAATACTAAAGCAGGATATACCCGGCAGGAAGTAAAGCAGTCCCTCCCCACACGGGGAGGGTGGATTGAAATAGATCGCAACGCGCTAAAAAGTCAACATGATCTTGTCCCTCCCCACACGGGGAGGGTGGATTGAAATCGATACGGGAGGTTTGGCAATGAAAGGTGATATGTCCCTCCCCACACGGGGAGGGTGGATTGAAATTCTTCACAGAAACGAGCCATTTCTTGTATGAAAAAGTCCCTCCCCACACGGGGAGGGTGGATTGAAATTACTATAAACGGGGGTATAACCTGACACCCAAGCGGGTCCCTCCCCACACGGGGAGGGTGGATTGAAATGTCCAGGGTCGCCCCAATGGGCCTGCCTTGTCCGTGTCCCTCCCCACACGGGGAGGGTGGATTGAAATGGAGGTTGATCTTATGAAAAAACGATACACGGAAAGGTCCCTCCCCACACGGGGAGGGTGGATTGAAATGTATGAATAACGAGCAGGACCGCAAGAAAATGGCGTCCCTCCCCACACGGGGAGGGTGGATTGAAATATTATCAGCATGGAAGCCAGCACCAAGAGCAGAGTCCCTCCCCACACGGGGAGGGTGGATTGAAATTTCCGCTTAGACACAGCGCTAAACCCCAGCCCCTTGTCCCTCCCCACACGGGGAGGGTGGATTGAAATAAATGGTAGCGAATTTTATTAGCAACAAGCCCAAGTCCCTCCCCACACGGGGAGGGTGGATTGAAATCCCGACGTTTTCTTGTAGAGGTCGAACCATTCCTGTCCCTCCCCACACGGGGAGGGTGGATTGAAATACGCAAGATGCAAGCGGAATGCCTATCACCATCGTCCCTCCCCACACGGGGAGGGTGGATTGAAATGCCGGAAGTTATTCGTCTGGCCCAGGAAACACAAGTCCCTCCCCACACGGGGAGGGTGGATTGAAATGGGAATGTGAACCTCTTCACAATGCCCTGCCAGCTGTCCCTCCCCACACGGGGAGGGTGGATTGAAATATAAGCGGGTAGAGGATGCCAAGGCAGACCCAAGGTCCCTCCCCACACGGGGAGGGTGGATTGAAATACCGAGCAGGAGCCGGAAGCCTATGACGATCTGGCGTCCCTCCCCACACGGGGAGGGTGGATTGAAATTTTTGTATACTTTTCAATCGGAAAGTTGTTGAAAGTCCCTCCCCACACGGGGAGGGTGGATTGAAATGTTTAATTTGTTCAAAAATTCGGAAAACTCTGCTTGTCCCTCCCCACACGGGGAGGGTGGATTGAAATCGTTATGTCTTGTGCTCGCTCCTGCTTTAGGAGGTCCCTCCCCACACGGGGAGGGTGGATTGAAATGAGTAGTTCCAGCGCCGCAGAAAAGAGGGCCGCGGTCCCTCCCCACACGGGGAGGGTGGATTGAAATTAAGGGGTGCTATATGTCAGCAAGCACCGCCCAGCGGTCCCTCCCCACACGGGGAGGGTGGATTGAAATACTGCACCAGCCTTTGCAGGATGTTAAAATTTCAAAGTCCCTCCCCACACGGGGAGGGTGGATTGAAATATCAATTCTGCCACAAGACGGGCGGCTCGGTTCTGTCCCTCCCCACACGGGGAGGGTGGATTGAAATGGCAGTGGAAATTGAAATTGTAACAGGAGGTATAGTCCCTCCCCACACGGGGAGGGTGGATTGAAATACCGCTGGCAAGGCTGGTAAGCTGACTGTGATCGTCCCTCCCCACACGGGGAGGGTGGATTGAAATGTTTTGATGCTGGTAACATCCGCGGCCGCCGGGCCAGTCCCTCCCCACACGGGGAGGGTGGATTGAAATCTCTATGTGATGCTCCACGTCCCAAGCCCCAAGGTCCCTCCCCACACGGGGAGGGTGGATTGAAATGGTCTGCTTCCCCTGCTGGGCTTCCGCCTTTTCCGTCCCTCCCCACACGGGGAGGGTGGATTGAAATCTGAGCCAGACGTATGACTTCGGGCGAAAAAGTAGGTCCCTCCCCACACGGGGAGGGTGGATTGAAATTTGCCAGCCAGCTTTTACCGTACCCGGATTCCGGTCCCTCCCCACACGGGGAGGGTGGATTGAAATGATTGTGGCGTTGTAATCATCAAGATAGGAAGTGTCCCTCCCCACACGGGGAGGGTGGATTGAAATATAGTAATCATCATGTAACCACAGGCTACAATGGGTCCCTCCCCACACGGGGAGGGTGGATTGAAATTTACATCCATTGCAATGGCATCCCCAAACGGGTCGTCCCTCCCCACACGGGGAGGGTGGATTGAAATATAAATACAATATCAAATCAGAAAGGAAAACACGTCCCTCCCCACACGGGGAGGGTGGATTGAAATCCGCAATGCTACCGTCCTGGTATGCACTCAGCGGCCGGTCCCTCCCCACACGGGGAGGGTGGATTGAAATGTCATAGTCCCACCCATACTTAGCAGCAATCGCGTCCCTCCCCACACGGGGAGGGTGGATTGAAATCCAGATGTATTGCAGTATCCGGGACGACGGCACGTCCCTCCCCACACGGGGAGGGTGGATTGAAATGCTTCAACCCAGAGTTTCATGCCCCGAAGAATACGGTCCCTCCCCACACGGGGAGGGTGGATTGAAACTGAGATGTTATCGACACGTAACACCTATAAAATTGTTATATTAAATGAATACACATGTAGTGTTTACATTAATAGTCAAGTGATATCATCTAGAAATGCAATGATCCCCTCCACAGAACTTAAACTACGGAGGGGATCATATTATTTATAAATATATAAGATGTTACTCCCATTCAATTGTCGCAGGGGGCTTAGAAGTAATATCATAGCAGATCCGGTTAATCCCCGGAACCTCGTTGACAATGCGGACAGAGATCTTATCCAGCACGTCATAGGGGATGCGAGCCCAGTCTGCTGTCATAAAGTCGGCGGTGGTCACGGCACGCAGGGCCAGGGTGTAGTCGTAAGTCCGGCCGTCGCCCATAACGCCGACGCTGCGGGTGTTGGTCAGAACGGCAAAATACTGGTTCAGGTTCTTATCCTCACCGGCCTTGGCAATCTCATCCCGGAAAATGTAGTCAGCCAGACGCAGAGTATCGGCTTTCTCCTTGGTGATGCAGCCGATGATCCGAATGGCCAGGCCAGGGCCGGGGAAGGGCTGGCGGGAGACCAGATACTCTGGCAGACCCAGCTCACGGCCCAGCTGACGGACCTCGTCCTTAAAGAGCATCCGCAGGGGCTCCAGGATCTCCTTGAAGTCCACGAAATCCGGCAGACCGCCCACGTTGTGGTGGCTTTTGATCACGGCGGCATCACCAGCACCAGACTCGATCACGTCGGGGTAGATGGTGCCCTGGGCCAGGAAGTCCACGGCGCCGATTTTTTTGGACTCCTCCTCAAAGACTCGGATGAACTCTTCGCCGATGATCTTCCGCTTGGATTCGGGGTCGTCCACGCCGTCCAACTTGCCCAGGAAGCGGGCTTCTGCATCCACGCGGATGAATTGGATGTCCCACTTAGAGAACGCCTGCTCCACTTCGTCACCCTCGTTCAGGCGCATCAGGCCGTGGTCCACGAAGACGCAGGTAAGCTGACTGCCTACCGCCTCGGCCAGTAGAGCCGCAGCGACGGAGGAGTCCACACCGCCAGACAGAGCCAGCAGGACCTTACCGTCTCCGACCTTTTCCCGAATGGAGGCGATGGCTGTGCGGCAATAGTCTCCCATGGTCCAGTCGCCCTTGGCGTGACAGACGGCATAGAGGAAGTTGCGGATCATGCCCAGGCCGTTTTCCGTGTGGTTGACCTCCGGATGATACTGCACGCCGTAGAAACCGCGGACTTCATCAGCAATGGCAGCGTTGGGGCACATGTCCGTGTGCCCCACCAGGGCGAAACCGTCGGGCACTTTGGCCATGTAGTCCCCGTGACTCATCCAGGAGATGCCCTGCTCCGGCAGGTCCTGGAAGAGGCGACAGGAGGTATCGTAGTAGGTGACGGTCTTTCCGTACTCGCGGGCGGTGTCCTCCTGGGCGGGGGTGACGAGACCGCCCAGGTTATGGGCCATCAGCTGGCAACCATAGCAGATACCCAGAATGGGCACACCCCAGGTGAAGATCTCAGGGTCGACCTGGGGGGAGGTGTCCAGATAGACGCTGTTGGGCCCACCGGTGAAAATAATGCCGATGGGATTCATGGCTTTCAACTCCGCCAAGGGGGTGGTGTAGGGCTTTACCTCGCAGTAAACGCCGCATTCCCGCACCCGGCGGGCGATGAGCTGGTTGTACTGGCCGCCGAAGTCCAGCACGAGGACAAGTTCATGGTTCATGAAAGACCATCCTTTCTCTCAGTTCCTGCGATGCAGAAGTATCGTTATTTTTTGATCCACAGGAAAATATCATATCGCTTTATTGTACCGCGCACTGTCAGGAAAAACAAGCCCTGACCGACGCTCTTTTCGGATTTTTCCCCATTTTCCGGCCTTTTGGAATAATCGGCCTGGCACAGTGAGATGCTATCGCAGAAAAGGAGGGGAGTGCCCATGCTCATTGCGGTCATCCGAACCATCATCCTCTATCTGCTCATTATTTTGGGGGTCCGACTGCTGGGAAAGCGGCAGATCGGGGAATTAGAACCATCCGAACTGGTCCTATCCCTCATCATCGCAGACCTGGCGGCGGTGCCCATGCAGGACTTCGGCATCCCGCTGCTCATGGGGATCATCCCCATTTTAACGCTGCTATGCCTATCTGCCATCTTATCTGTTCTGACGGAGAAAAATATCCGTTTTCGAGCTTTGCTATGCAGCCGCCCCAGCATCGTCATTCAGGATGGAAAAGTTTTGCCCAAAGAGATGGAGAAAAACCACTTTACCATAGATGAACTGATGGAAGAACTGCGTATGGCCGGAGTGACCGATTTGGCAACGGTCAAATACGCTGTGTTGGAAACGACGGGGCGCATCTCCGTCCTGCCCTATGCGGGGGAATGCCCCCCAACGGGCAAAGATCTTGGCCTAAAAAGACAGGAAAAAGGCCTGCCGCTGATTATCATCAGCGACGGGCACATTTTGACCCATAATCTCACTGCTCGAAATCTCTCCCAAGGCTGGCTGGAAGATCAGCTTCACAGCCGGGGGATTCAGAGCGTTGAGCAGATCTACCTTATGACGGTGGACGAGATGGAGGGCGTCTACCTGATCCAAAAGGAGGCGAAGGTGTGAGACAGCTTTGGATCTCTGTGGGAATTTTAGTCGTTATGGTCGCGCTCCTATTCTGGAATGTGGTCAAGGTCGATCAGCTCACCCAGCCTATGCTGAAAGAACTCTCCCAAGCCACCACCGCAGCGCGGGGGGACGATTGGCCTGCGGCGGAAGTTTTGACACAGCAGATACAAGTCCACTGGGAGAAGGGGATGCACCACCTTCGATTCGTCCAAATGCATGACGCCATCGACGAAGTGACCCTGTTGCTCCGGGAGGCCCAGGGCTATTTGCAGGATCGGAAAACCGGAGAATATCTCTCGGTTTTGGGCAAACTCACCGGTAAGTTAGAGGCGATCCAGGAGCAGGAGCGCGTCTCCGCCGAGAATCTGTTTTAGGGAACTTACCCACCGAGCAGCTCCCACAGCACCTTGATGAAAAAGATGCATAGGACGACGATCATCAACGGTTTTACAGCCTTAGCCCCACCCTTATCAAAGCATCGGGTGCCAATATAATTCCCCAAAATACTGAAACACCCTGCCACCAGCCCCAACAGAAGAAGAACTTTCCCATTCAGGAAAAAGACCACCAGGGCTGAAAGATTTGTCGTCAAGTTGATGACCTTGGCAATGCCGTTGGCAGAGGCAAGGGTCAGGTGTGCCAGCCCCGTCAGCATCAGGATCAAAAATGTCCCCGTGCCGGGGCCATAAAATCCGTCATATAATCCAATGACCAGGGCTACTCCCATGGCAATGGCGATTGTTTTCGAGGAAGAAAACGCGGGGCGTTCTGCATCCAGTGCTTTTCCGCGGAGAAGGTAACATCCCGTCAGCGGCAGCACCACCAACATGATGACCCGAAACGCTGCATCCGGAATGAGCAGCGCCAGACGTGCCCCTGTGGTCGAGCCGACCAAGGCGCACACGGCACAGAAAAGCGCCAATTTCCAGTGGATATATCCGCTGCGAGCAAAGCGCCAGGTGGCCAATGTGGTTCCCATACCAGAGCTGAGTTTATTGGTCCCAATGGCGTAGTGAACCGGTAGGCCGGAGATGAGGTAGGCGGGCAGGGAGATGAGACCGCCGCCGCCGGCCATTGCGTCCACCAATCCGGCCAGAAAAACCAGAGGGCAGACGATCAAAAATTGCAGGGCAGTAAGTTCCATGTTGTCTTGGTTCATCCTCTCATGTTTCTCTGGGGCTTTAGTATGCTCTTTTTTTGTGAATTTTGCAAATTTTTTTCAGAAAAAAGTTTTCTTTGGGATTTCCTAGTGGTATAATAGAAAAAATTGGCCGATTCAGCGTTTGGCTGGACGGCTGAGAGACTAGGGAGGAACACCAACTATGAAAACTCTGTATAATGGAAAAACCAAAACCGTCCTGCTGGACGAAGCCACTGGTATCGTGAACCTGTTCTTTAAGGATTCCGCCACCGGCGAGAACGGCGTTTTTGACCCCGGCTCCAACAGTGTTGGCGGCAGCGTTGAGGGTAAGGGCAAGATCGGTCTGAAGATCTCCAAGCACTTCTTCGAGCTGATGGAGAAGAACGGCATTCCCACCCACTACTTAGGCTCCGATGTGGAGCAGGGTCTTATGCAGGTCCGCAAGCTGACCGTACCCAAGCTGGAGTTCGTGTTGCGTTACTTCACTGCCGGTTCCATGTGCCGCCGCTTTACTCTGCCTGAGGGCATCGTGTTCGATCCCCCTTACTCCGAAGTTACTTTGAAGGACGACGAGCAGGGCGATCCCCTCATCACTGAGCGTCTGTGCATCATGAAGGACATGCTCAAGCCCGGTCAGTATGACGAGGCCCTGGGTATCCTGGTCAAGGTCGGCGAAGTCCTGAAACAGGAGCTGGCCACCATGGGCCTGACCCTCATCGACTTCAAAATCGAGGTCGGCTATGACGAGGACGGAAAGATGTACGTTGTGGACGAGATCACCCCCGACATCTGGCGCGTGCGCGATGAGCAGGGCAACATCCCCAACCAGATCGACTGTGCCAAGCTGATCCTGGATAAGATTTGATATTTCATTTCAAACAGATCAACATAGGTAAAATGAGAAGACTCTGCTGTAGCTCCGTTTTGGGGCTCGGCAGAGTCTTTTTCTGAGAAAAAAACTCGATTCTACCTCTAAGGGGTGTTCTCCTGCGTGAAAAAAGAGTAAACTCAACGCAAGCAAGGAGGTAATACTATGGATCTGATCAAAATTGGAACGTACATCGCCGGGAAAAGAAAAGCCCTCGGAATGACACAAAAACAACTGGCAGAACAGCTTGGCATGAGCGATAAGTCGGTGTCCAAGTGGGAACGCGGTATATGCCTGCCTGATGTGGCGCTCTATGCGGAGCTTTGCCAAATCCTCGGCATCAGCATCAACGAATTTTTTGCAGGAGAAGATATTGCAAAAGAAGATCTCGTGCAAAAGTCGGAAGAAAACATCATTGGGGTAGCAAAAGAGAGTAAGCAGAAACAAAAACGATTGCGATCTATGCTCTGCTTTGTGTTGGCAGTGTCTGTCCTCGTCCTGTCTGCTGGCGGAATCATTCTATACCGATTCAACGGGCCTCAGAATGTCATTGCTCCTGTAGATCAAGAAAGCGTCGAAATGAAAACGGTCGAGTTACTCTCTGGGGTAGATGGCGCATTCATGTATCAATATGTTACCACAGATTCGTATGCTTCTCTTAAAATTTTTGTCTCGGAATATCACTCTGGGAAACTGATTCAAAAAGAACCGGTATTGTTGGGATATGAGGAGATAGGTTCACCAAAACATGGCACCGTGTTGATCGTTCCCGACTTTGATCACTTTACGGTAAAGATCATTATGGCAGATGATGCATCCAAGTTTTCCACAGAGATACCAATTTTAGAGGGGGTAGAAGACAGGGAATATTACGGTAGGTCTGCCAGCAAGATCACAAGGAAAACGGATATTATTTATAATGAAGAACAGCCTTTGGTTGCGTTGGTCTACGGAAAAAATCAAGTGAGGAGTATTGACCTGCACGACGTTACCAATGGGACATCAGAGGCCCTTGCCGAAAATGACTATGTATATTATTTCTCGTTTGAGTTTTGTAAATGAGGTGTACCATCTTCCGGAAACGCCCGCTGTATCTTCCGGATGACCACAGCATAGACTACCAGGAAGAAGATCCCGGCAGACACCCAAGCGGCAGGGCTGGCCAGACAGATGCCGAGGTAGCTCATAAAATGTGCGGAAATCTTTGCTACGATCATTCGGGCAAACAGCTCCACCACGCCGCCCATCATGGGGAGCAGGCCAAAGCCCAGCCCCTGCACACCATTCCGATAGACATAGATTGCCATGAGCGGCAGGAAGAAGGGAGCAATGGCCTTCATATAGATGTCCACCAGCGGAACGACGCGGTCCAGATCGTCTGTGACAAACAGCCACGTCAGCTTCGAGCCAAAGAAGAACACAACGACTCCGATGGCAACGGAGTAGATGGCCCCCATAATAGTCGCCGAGCGAAAACCTTGGCGGATACGAGTGATCTTGCCCGCGCCAATGTTTTGGGCGCTGTACGTCGCCATGGTCGTGCCCAGGGCGGAATAGACCTGGTGGATGAGCTGCTCGATTTTTCCCGCTGCGGTAAAGGCAGCGATGTGAAACGTTCCCAGGCTGTTCAGGGCACTCTGGACCATCAGCCCACCGATGGAGGTGATGGAGAATTGGAGCGCCATGGGCAGGCCGATACCCAGCTGCTTTTTTACAATAGGGGCGTGAGGACGGAAATCACCCCGATGCATTCGTAGAATGGGAACTTTTTTGACGATGTAAACCAGGCACAACAACCCGGACACACCCTGCGAGATCACAGTGGCCCAGGCCGCGCCCGCGACACCCATACGAAAGACCAAAATAAACACCAGGTCGAGGATGATGTTCATCCCGGCTGAGAGGATCAGAAAATAGAGCGGTATTTTGCTGTTGCCAAGCGCTCGAAGAATGCTGGAGAGCATATTGTATAGCACTTGCGTGGCAAGACCGCCGCAAAGAAGAGCGATGTAAGTATAGGCATCTGCGAAAATCTCTTCAGGGGTATTTAAGAGTGTCAGCAGCCAGTTCATCCCACCCACGCTCAGAGCGGTGATGAGAGCTGTAAAGAAAACGGACAGCAGTGCTGCACTGCCCACGGCTTTTCTAACGCCGACGTCATCCTGCGCTCCGTAGCACTGGCTGATGGGAACGGAGAATCCTGCCGTCATGCCCATAAAAAAGCCCAGGATGAGAAAGGTGATCATCCCCGTGGAGCCAACGGCGGCCAGGGCTTCGGTGCCGACATAGCGTCCCACGATGATGGTATCGACCATAGTATAAAATTGCTGAAATAAATTGCCGATGACGATGGGAAGCGCAAAGCTTAAAATCAGCTTTGTGGGGCTGCCTTCCGTCATACTGCGTTCTAAACGCGCTTTGGCCATGGATCAGGTATCCCTCCCAGACGGCCGGATCGCCTCAAATTGAAATTGTAATGTTGTGCGGCCCTGAAATCGGTTTTCACCCACTGTCCCCAGTAGATCCACGCATTCCGGGTTGCCCAGCTCCTGATAGGTTTGGGAGAGGTGGAAGCCCACGGCGTCCGACTGCGTACCAAAGAGTTTGATGTGTTCGTTAGAACGGCCCATGAGGCGGTGCGAATGGTATCCTTTGGGAAGCAGCTGGTAGTCTCGAACCATCAGCACTGGTTTTTCGACACCGGGGCCATAGGGGGCCAGCGCCTTTAATTCATTGAGCGCGAGAGAAAGTTCCTCTTCACGCAGTTCTAAGTCATAGTATAATGAATCATCCGGCTCTGCTGGGGGATGTTCCACAGCGTAAGCCTGGATGGCAGCGGCCATTTCCTCATAGCTCTCCTGGGCCACAGAGATGCCGGCAGCTCCGGTATGTCCACCGGCCGTCTCTACATAGGGCGCGACAACTTGCAGAAGCGGGAAAAGATCGTAGTCTCCATAGCTCCGCCCAGAGCCTTTTAAAATCCCGGACAGGCTGGCAATGGGGGAGAAGACAAAGGCTGGCTTCTGGTAAGCTTCGCTGAGTTTTCCGGCCAGGATACCAATGATGCCCTCTGGGATGCCCTCGCAACAGATGATCAAAATGGGGTCATCAGCCCGGTAAGAAGCCGCTACTTGGGCCTGTTCCAGACATTGTGTGACCAGTGTCTTCCGCCGCTCGTTGATCTGCTGCATCTTGGCGGCAAACCCAGCGGCCTGCGCTTCATCCTGAGAAAGCAGCGCTTTCAAGACAGATGTGCTACCTGCGTTATACAGTCGTCCGGCGGCATTTAAGATGGGGGCGATTTGAAACTTAATGGTATCTTCATCGTAAGGGCGCTGGGCCAGATTGAGCACGGCACGCAAGCCACTGGAGAGTTGAGGGTACCACCCATCGTGGTTGATGATCCGCAGACCTTGGGTGACCAGATAGCGGTTATCCCCGGTGAGGGGCATGACATCTGCCAGAGTGCCCAGGCAGGACAGAACCAACAAGTCGAAGAACAAACTTTTTTTCTCTTGAGCTGTCTGCCCGGCACAGAGGTATTCTGCCAGCTTATATGCCAAACCAGCCCCGCAGTAATCCTCATAGCCGTTTTTCTCCGGATGGATGTGAGGATCGACAATGATGTCTGCCGGGGGTAAGGTCTCTTGGGGCAAGTGGTGATCCAACACGATGATCTTATTTCCAGCTTCCTTAGCTGCCAGGATGGGCTCAACGGCGGCAATGCCGTTGTCTACGGTTATGATCAGGGAATCGGAGATACCTTCGATCAGCGTTTCGTTGATGCCATAGCCGTCGGTAAAGCGCCGGGGAATGATGGTTTGGGGCGTCACACCAAAGTGACGCAAAAGCTTGACCAAGATGGCTGTGGAGGTGATGCCGTCGGCGTCATAGTCACCCACGATGACTACGGGCAGACCATCTTGTATGGCCCACTGCTTCAAGGCCTCTCCACAGGCGGCCAAGTTTTCGATGGTTTCCGGTTCTACATGGGCCGGGGAGCGAAGCTCCTCCAGGGTCAGGCCGGACATGCCTTGCACGGCCTCGGCCACAGAACGGTAGTCTCCGCGCTTTTTCCATTGCTGCATCTTGCTGCACCTCTACTCCAAAAACAAAAACGGAGAAAACAAAAAGACTTGCTGAGCGGCAAGTCTTTTCGAGTCGTTTTGCTCCCAATTGCCAGTTTCTAATATAACAGCATAAGTATACTCTGAATTGAAGAAATAGCAAGAGAATTCGAGAGAAAAATCGAAAATCTGTGCGGTTTTATGGGGATTTGCGGAGCAGGGAAAGAGAATCCGAGGGAGAAAAGGAATCGGGGCTGTAGCAGTTTTTGTTTTGCTACAGCCCCTTCGCGGGTCTATGATTCAGGTGTGGTCTTGAGGAGTCGTATCTGCTGAGTCAGCAGATGTCTCTTCCTGCGTGGTATTCTCATCTTCTGTCACCGGGTCCGGCGTCGTTCCGTCGGTGGTGATAGAGATTGCAGTAATAATGGCCTTTCCTTCATCGTTGGGGTCGATTTGGACCGTGACTTTATCGCCCACATTGAGAATGACTACGTTTCTATCATCTGACGCAGCCATGGCATAGTAGGTGTTTGAGCTGTCCAGACGAATATAATACCAGGAGTTTCCGTTCAGAACTGCTGTGCGAATATCTGCGATGGTGCCTTCCAGAGTCGTCTTTGCCAAGGCGGCCTGGGCGCTGTCACTGCTTACGCTGATATTCTGCTGCTGGAGCTTGGCAATATAGTCGCTCTCACAAGCGGCTACTGTCGTGCCCTGACCCACGATCTGATACTGAGAAACGTTGACCATGGCATACATTTTGACCAGCTGAGAGCTGTCTTTTAAGGACATAAAGTAGGTAGGCTGACCGCCGATATTTAGGAGCAAGGGGAACGTAGCTGTATAGCCAAGGTCCTGCACGATACCCTCTGCAGAACGCTGCGCCGAGCTCTCGATCGCACCTGGAGCCGGGTAATAGGTCGTCTCCTTTGTGCGCTGGTTGGAAAGCAGGAAGCCAATGTTAGATTGGTCGCTGCTGGCGGAGGTGATGCCGGTGTACATATACACGTCATCGTCCATGGCCAGGTAATTGAAGTTATCTGTGGTTACAGTCACGTTTTTCTGACCGATGAGAGAGTTGATGAAGCCGTTAATATAGGTGCCGTAGAAATCATACTGCTGGGTGATAAGGCTGGCTGTATAGACCCGGTCCACCCAGGTAGGAATATCAGCCACATCATAGTAAACGTGTTCGCCGGTGCTGGCGTTTAGCAGAACTGCACCAATGATGTCCGCGCCACCAAACAGCCCGATCGTCCGTGTCTCACGGGGGCAGACCCACCATGCTTGGCCCTCTTCGTCTAGTTCCAGATGGGCAGAGCTGAACATATAAGTGGGGTAGTGGAAACGTAGATAGCGGTTCAGGTCCCGGTTAAAATATTCCGAGGGGGAGTAACGCATCCCGCTCAAGCCCAAGTCGGAGAGACGGATGACTTTCGCCTCCTGCGTGACCATGTCGATGGTAATGTAGGCGGGCAGACCGTCTTTGGTGTTTAGGACCCACTTGAAGAAGTCGCCGTATTCCAGCGCTGCCACACGAACTGGACGGCCCTTGTAGTTGATCTGTACATAATCATCGGAGACATTGAACTGGCTGACCATATCAGACAGCTCTCCTAGCTTACGGTCACCCAGCACGCTGGCGGAAGCTTCGTCCAGCATGGGGATCTCGTCAAAGGAAACGGGCTTGATGTCTTCTGCAAAATTACCGGTTTCTACTGTGAGCAGGTCATGGTAGGCGCCTGCTCGCAAAAGGGGAGCGGAGATAATTTGGCCCACCACAAAGATGGCGGCCAGCACTACCACAACGACTACGACCACTTTGCACTGGTTCTTCGCAAAGGACAGATAGTCCCGTAAGTGGATTTCTTGTTTTCCGGTGTCTGCACCCAACACGATCATAAACACTAAGACATATACTAGCAAGAGAATAAAGACGAAGCTGTAAAAACTGGTGTTATGCAGGTTGATTGCGGGCAGGGAGACATAGAACCACACCCCTCCAATAATCAGCGTGACCAGCAAGCTGATGAGTACACGGGGCAGAGTTCGTTTTGCCTGGCTGTCTGACATAGGGTACTCCTTTCAGTTTTCCAAAACAGATTTTTGGATGAATTTGGATGGTATGTTAAGTAGTATATCCCAAAGAACGGAAAAAAGCAACACGAAAGGTTTGACAAGATCATAAAAGCATGTCAAAATGTTATTATCAAAACTATAACAGTATAAAAAGTAAGGAAATTCCAGAGGAAGGAGCGCACTATGATCCAACTGGACTGGGTCGGTGACCTGAATAATTTGAATATTCTATCTATCTTTGTGCGCCTGCTGCTAGCCATGGCCTTTGGTGGGACCATCGGCTTTGAGCGCGGCATCCGTCAGCGGGCAGCTGGTTTGCGAACACACATGCTGCTTGCTGTCGGCGCGGCCTCCACGATGCTGGTCAGCCAATACATGTACGCCAGTTACGGGGTTGGAGACCCCGCTCGGCTGAGCGCTCAGGTCATCAGCGGCATCGGCTTTCTGGGGGCCGGTACCATCATCGTCACCCGACGAAACCAAGTCAAGGGCCTGACCACCGCTGCCACCCTTTGGGTGACCGCTTGCATGGGGCTTGCTGTTGGTGTCGGCTTTTATGCCTGTGCGCTCATCATGTATCTAATTCTGATTTTCATTCTTCTTTTGGTCAATGTAGTGGATACAAAGTACTTAAAGATCCCAACGAACACAGCCATTTATATTGAAGTCAAGCGTGAAGCTGGTTTGGGGGATGTCATTCATTTCATCCACGAGATTGGTTGGAGCGTCCGGGATGTGAAAGAGTTTCCTGCTGGACGGCCGGAGATCTTAGCTGTTCGCATGGACTTGGAATCCGACCAGGCGATGCGAGGTGACCTAGATACGCTGCATCTTCTGAATGAGCAGCCTAGTGTCTTACGACTGGAGGTTCGACCCGTTCATTAAAATCGAACCAATCAAAAAGAGACTGGTATGCGGAAATGCTGATAGCCGCAGCCAGTCTCTTCTCACGTTATCTGTACACTTTTTTTTCCTCGTCCAGAATCTCTACCCGGTGACAGGTCGAATAGACGACAGAAAACTGTGGGTATTCCTCACGAAACCCCTGTAACAAAATCGCTGGGTTCAGGCCGGGGTTCTGTGCCTGTAACAACAGGGTCATCCGCAAAGTATCTCCCTGCGCTTGCGTGTCCTCGACAGCTTCAATCAGAGGGATCAAGTCGACTTCTGTAAATCCTTTTTTGGATTTCTTGCTTTTTTTCTGCACCACGAACGATTCCCGGCTGACCAGTTCCAGGAATGATTCTTCTGCGTTCTTAGCTACATCACCATCAAATTCCAACGTGATCGCATAACGGACAAAAGCCAACTTACGGAAAGGAAGACCACCTTCATAGCAATCCAGAATTTCAATACCTGCAGGCAGGACCTTGTTCATTTGCTCCGGTAGTTGCTCCATCGTGCTTCCCTCGATCAACCCAAACTCTAACAGCTCACACTGGCTGGAAAAGAACAAGGGCAATGGCAGAGGAATAGAGACATAGGGGTGTGGATGGAACCCCGCTGTATGACGAATGGTGATCCCGGCCCTCAGAAAGGCCCGCTCCATGGTGTGCATTAGATCCAAATGGGAGATGTATTTAGCTGTGCCATACTTGGCAAATAAAATACGCTGGTCAGCCATGACAGATCCCTCCCTTACATAGCTTATTTGCCCCACAGCCGGAACATTTCACTTTACAGTCCGGGGTGATCTTTCCGGCGTAGGCCGTTTCGCGCTCCCGCCAGAGGTAACTTTCCTTCACGCCGTCCGAAATTACATGCCAGGGCAAAATCTCGTCCTTTTCCCGTACCCGGTTCGCGTAGAACGCCGGAGAAACCCCGCAGGTTTCCATGGCAGTTAACCAAGTCTGTAAGTTAAAGTACTCACTCCAAGAATCGAACTTCGCCCCATGCCGCCAGGCTTCCTCAATGACATCTGCGATGCGCCGGTCGCCGCGGGACAGTACTGCTTCTAGATAGCTCGTTTCTGGGTCGTGCCAGTTGTAAGTGATAGACTTGTTCCTCATATGCTCTCGCAACAGTGTGACTTTCCGCAGGTATTCCTCCTGGGTATTCTGTGCTTCCCACTGGAACGGTGTGTGTGATTTGGGAACAAAGCAGGAGGTAGATACTGTGATACGCACCCCACGGGAACGGTTTGGGGTATTCTCCCGCCAGACATGGTATACTTTTTGGGCTAGGTCCGCAATACCCAGGACATCTTCATCTGTTTCCGTGGGTAGACCCAGCATAAAGTAGAGCTTGACGCTACTCCAACCGCCAGAAAAAGCCGTGCGGCAGGAGTTCAATAAGTCTTCTTCCGTAACATTTTTGTTAATGGCATCCCGCAGTCGCTGAGAACCAGCCTCCGGCGCAAAGGTCAGGCCGCTCTTTCGTCCGCCACGTTGCAATTTTTCCATAAGATTCATGGAGAAATTATCTGCACGGAGCGAAGGGAGGGCCAGGTTGACTTTATGCGGCTCGCACCATTCCAGCAACCCATCACAGAGGGGAAGCAGGTCCGGATAGTCGCTGGAAGACAAGCTCATCAAGGTCATATCTTGGTAGCCAGAATCCTGACAGGCTTCAATGCCATACTTCACTAAGAGGTCTTCCGAGCGTGTCCGGACCGGACGATAGACAAAGCCCGCCTGACAGAACCGGCAGCCACGGATACAGCCGCGGAAGAGCTCTAGCATCACGCGGTCCTGAGTGACTTCTGTGGAGGGCACTAAGGTCTTGACCGGATAGTAAGACTTATCCATGTCTGAAACGATACGTTTCGTGACTTTTTCTGGTGCGCCATCTTTGGGCGTGATGGCAGAAATGGTGCCATCCTCTGCATAAGTGACCTCGTACAAGGAGGGAACATAGAGGCCCTGGATCTGGGATGCCTCCCGCAAAAACTGAACCTTGCTCCAGCCTTCTCGTTTGGCTTCTCGGTAGAGCTGGATCATCTCGACCGTCACATCTTCGCCTTCGCCCAAGGAAACCAGATCTACAAAGGGGGAGAGCGGTTCTGGATTGTACATACTGGTGCCGCCGGCCACCACGATCGGTGTTAGCTCCGTACGGTCTTCGCTGCGCAGGGGCAAACCAGCCAGGTCCAGCATATTGAGTACGTTGGTATAGGCCATCTCATAGCCCATGGAAAACCCGATGATATCAAACTCCGCTATGGGGTCGCCGCTTTCCAGAGCGTAGAGTGGCAACCCTTCCCGGCGCATCTCTGCCTCCATATCGCCCCAGGGGGCAAAGACACGCTCACACCAAACACCATCCATCTCATTGGAAACACCGTAAAGGATACGAAGCCCCAGGTTGGACATACCAATCTCATAAGTATCCGGAAAACAAAAGGCGAAGCGGCAATCCACCTCGTCTTTGTTTTTCATTACGGCATTATATTCGCCGCCTACATAGCGCCCAGGTTTTTGTACACGGGCCAAAATTTTTTCTAACGTATGATCCATGAGGACCTCCAAATCAAAAAGTACAGTAGAAAATAGTATACCATACTGTTCCACACAATAGCCAGATGTTTTTTTATTTTTTCTTGTTGCTTTCACGATGGGTTCCGTGCCGTCTGCAGATCCAGTGGTAACACAAAACACCGATCCCGCTAATAGCTAAGGTCACAAGGAAAACTACGACAGCGAATACATAGCTCTTGCTTCCTAGCGCATCCCCACCGATCATTGAGGTAATGACTGACGGAAGGCGACCCACAGAACACATCAGAAAAAACACAGGAAAGCGAATGTCCGTCAGCCCAGCAAAGTAACTCAGCAGGTCCTTCGGCGTCCCAGGGATCATATAGATCAGGAAAAACAAAAACGTCCGTTGTGGGGAAGATTGCAGGAAGCGGATGGAACGAAAGGATTCTTTTGGGAAAAACAGCTCCACCAACGGTGTTCCAAACCGTCGCACCAAGCCAAATACCAGCAAACTTCCTATCGTTGCGGAAATCAAACACACCACTGTTCCCCAGAGGGTTCCAAAAGCATATCCGCCAGCAATTTCCAAGGGTTCTCCCGGAATGACTGCAAAAATCACCTGAAAGATGACCATAGCCCCGTAAATCAGAAACCCGCTGGCCCGGCGCTGGCTGAGCCACTGACGAAAACTTTCTGGGTCAGAAGCGAGTTGAAGCATCCTAGGCCCGATCTTCCAGCAGACCAGAGCTGTTACACCCATAAAAATCGCGATGGAGATGATTGCAAGCGTTTTGCGCTGGCGGTCTGTTTTGGCTTGCTTGGGTCTTTCGCTCATTTTGCAACACTCCCTCCAAAGGACCATACGACGTTTTTGCCAACGCAAGCCTGCTCCATTTCTGAAAAATATGATTAGGAATCTTGCTCAAATTGTAGTCTTCTTGAACCTATTCGTCAAGTCTTGCCTTTTGTACAGCACGCCACTCTCATAAATATCATATAATATAATTAATAGAGATAAGCAAAACGCGATTTTTTCTTTTTACAAAAGAAGCTAGAGGACCGTCTTTCAACGATCCTCTAGCTTGATGGTTAACCCGAAGACATTGCGAACAATAAAGAGTTCGTATCTTCGCATTATGGCGGAGAAGGAGGGATTTGAACCCTCGCGACGCTCGACACGCCCTACTCCCTTAGCAGGGGAGCCCCTTCGGCCTCTTGGGTACTTCTCCAAGTCCGATGTTAAAAAGAATTTTACAAAAGCGAAAGTGGCGGAGAGAGTGGGATTCGAACCCACGGCCCTTTCGGGTCACCGGATTTCAAGGCCGGCTCCTTAAACCACTCGGACATCTCTCCGTATGAAATGCCTCGGTTAGATGCGTGATTTATAATATCACGGAATATACGAAATGTCAATCCCTAAATCAAAGAAAAAGAGAGAAAATTTTCATTGGTTTCTTATCATCAAGAGCGTCTATATCGATGCAGTAAGGATTTTTTACGATAGTGGGCACTGATTTACTCCTGATTTTTATCCTAAAATGAAAAACGCAAGGGCCTTTTCGGCTTAGAACAGAAAAAATAGTAAGGCTATTCTTCGGAAATCCATAGCGAAATAAAGAAAAATTTGTAAAAAATGGTGGAAATAAGATTGCCAATGTAGGAAATACTCGAAATAGGACGAAAAATTTCCCTTTTCAATTTTTGTTATTGACAGTACAATAAAAAGAGAAACGGATTTTAGCCTGATGACATAAAAAAGAAGGAGGAGCAAAAAATTATGAGAGAACACTTATTTGCTACGGTTGATCTGAGCCAACAAGCAGGGCGTCCGCTATCCTGTACCTATCACATTCTGATCAAGGATATTACGGAGCCGATCCAATGTGAAAGTTATGGGGTTTGTGTTACAGTGGATCAGACGGGAGAGAGGAAAGAACTTCCGGACATTACTGTTTTACCAGATGCTGTCTTAAAGCTGGTGCAGCAGCTAGCCGAAGGTGGCGTAACACCATGTACTCTGCGTTCCGTCGTAGAGGATTGGCTGATTTAACAGGAACAAGACAAGCTCATGACGCATAGACTAAATAGAAAAGCAGGGTAGCTTTGACCCATGAGAGGAGTTATTTATGTCAAACACCAAAAATAACATCTCATTTTTTCTAGGTGCCAATTCCGCCGGGGGCTTTGTCTCTCTTTATGACACTTGGATCGACCAGAAAAACACGCAGGCTTTTTACGTCATTAAGGGCGGTGCGGGATGCGGGAAGTCTACGCTGATGAAAACGGTCGCCCATCATCTTCTGAACATGGGCTACGAAGTAGAATACATTTTCTGCTCTGGAGACCCGGATTCACTGGATGGTATCCGCATCCCTAGAAAGAATGTCGCCATGGTTGATGGTACCGCACCTCATCGAATGGACCCAGCCTACCCAGGCGCTACAGGACATTACGTCGATTTGGGTGCTGGGTATGATAGGGAAGCTCTTTTTTTGAAACGAGAAGAAGTTATTAAGGCAACCGAAGCATACCAGTCTTGTTATCCATTGGCCTATGCATGCCTGCGGATGTTGCAGGCAAAACGTCTGGAAGCATGGGCCCCTCTCCGCACAGAAGTTGTGGTCAGAAACGTAGAGAAGTGTGCAAAAACTTTCTTCGCAGATGTGCAAAAAAAGCTCCGCACAAAAACTGGCCAGCGCTATCGGCGTTTTCTAGGAGGTTTAACTTGCCAAGGGTTCTATTTTTTAGATCAAACCCCTACAGTGCTCTGTAAAAGTGGCTACGTTTTACAAGGAGAAAACGGACTTGCACCGCTTCTGCTAGAAAATTTAGAAAATGGTTTTCTGGCAGCTGGCTACACTGTCGTATCTTGTCCAGACCCGATTCAGCCGAAACTTTTGGCCCACCTTCTAGTCCCTGAGTTGGAGCTGGCCTTTGTGACAGGTGCTGTTACTTCGGGGTTGGGGTACCAAACGATCCACACAGAAAGTTTGGTAGAGAAAAATGTCTGGCAGGAGAACCGTGCAAAACTTCGGGAAATGTTGCACTTGGCAGAAAAAGAGCAGCAGAAGGCAATTGATTACTTGAAAGAAGCGAAAGCTTGTCATGATACGTTGGAAGAATTGTATCATCCATATGTTGATTTCAAGTATACAGACCAAGTGACAGAGAAAGTTCTAGAGGAAATCCTTGCTCTGCCAGACCAACCGCTTGCAACGAGTTTCTTCCTATGATAAAATGATACCCCATCGGTGATTCAAAAAAACACCAATGATGTTTCATAGGAAGGAGGGGGCTATGTTGGCGCTCTCTCAAGCAGAATTGGGAATTCTAGACTGGATTTCTTTCCATCTCCATTCTAGATTTCTAGACACTGTCATGCCAATCATCACTTGGCTAGGGGATAAAGGTCTTCTTTGGATCGTTCTTGGTTTGGGAATCCTATTTTTTCAGAAAGGAAAACGAGATACTGGATTCCGAGTGCTTTTGGCGTTGCTGCTTGGGTTGCTCATCTGCAACCTGCTTCTAAAAAATGCTGTTGGGCGCATCAGACCTTTTGTATTAAATGATGCTGTACAACTTTTGGTGACCCCACCAAGTGATCCATCCTTTCCGTCTGGTCATACAACAGCCGCGTTTGCTGCTGCAACTGTGCTAATATGTGATCATTGGAAAGGTCGCTGGATTGTTCTTATCGTAGCGATTTTAGTCGCTTTTTCGAGGTTATATCTGTATGTTCATTTTCCGACAGATGTAATATGTGGTGCACTGATTGGTATTTTCTGTGGTTGGTTATCCGGCCTATTATGGCAGAAAGTAATTGATCCTTATTTGCAAAAGAAAAGAGCATGAAAATCACCCCCTCCATTTCTACTTTTGAGAAAAGAAATGGAGGGGGTGATTCTACTATTTACAGGATAGGAGAACCAGTTTTATTTTTAAGAAAGTATTTTTATAATAACATGGTATGCTAAATTTTTTTATTTTTTGTCCAAAAGAGTGTAAGAAATAGACAAATAGAAAAATTAGAAAAAACAAAGTTGCAAATTATCAAATTATTTGGTACACTATATGCACATGCTGTGTGCGAACATCCGTCCATCTGAGGCGGACGCCCAGTAAAATTCAAGGAGGTTACACAAATGAAGAAGATTCTTGCACTTCTGCTGGCTGGCGTCATGACCGTGGGCCTGGCTGCCTGCGGCACCCCCGCAGATACCAGCGGAGGCAACAGCACTGCAGACAACGGTTCTGCTGCTTCCGGTGACACCGTGGTCATCGGTGTCTTTGAACCCCTCTCCGGCGACAACGGCGCTGGCGGCAAGCAGGAGGTCCTGGGTATGCAGTACGCAAACTCTGTCACTCCTACCGTGGAGATCGGCGGTAAGACTTACAACGTGAAGCTGGAGGTCGTGGATAATGAGTCCTCCAACGACAAGGCTGTGACCGCTGCCGGCACTCTGATTTCCAAAGGTGCTTCTGTGGTTCTGGGTTCCTATGGTTCCGGCGTGTCTATCGCTGCTTCCGACACCTTTGCTCAGGGTGGTGTGCCCGCCATCGGCGTGACCTGCACCAATCCCCAGGTCACTGAGGGAAATGACCATTACTTCCGTATCGCTTTCCTGGATCCCTTCCAGGGCACTGTTCTGGCAAACTTTGCCCATGACGAGCTAAATGCAAAGACTGTTTACTGCCTGGGTCAGTTGGGTAATGACTATGACCAGGGCCTGGTCAACTACTTCAAGCAGGCTGCAGAGAAGATGGGCATGACCGTTATCACCGACTCCTTCCCCAAGAACAACTCTGACTTTACCTCTTACCTGACCAACGCCAAGAACAAGGGCGCTGACGTTATCTTCGCCCCCACCTCCATCAGCTATGCTCAGCTGATCGTGGAGCAGGCTGCTGCACAGGGCATCACCATGCCTTTGATTGCTTCTGACACCTGGGACTCCAATGTGATCTTGGGCGCAGCTAAGGGCAAAAACGTGCAGATTTATGTTTCCACCTTCTATGCTGAGGGCGGTGACCCTGACTTCGAGAAGGGCTTCAAGGAGTGGATCAACGCTGACTCCACCAACTTGGCCAACAATGGCGGCAACGACATCGTGGCAGCTGTGTCCGTCATGGGTTACGATGCTTATTACACCGCACTGGAAGCACTGAAGGCTGCTGGATCTACCGAGCCTGCTGCTGTGAAGGCAGCGTTGCCTAATGTGAAGTACACTGGCATCACCGGTGAGATTGCTTTCAACGAGACTGGCGATGCTATCCGCGACAGTGCTTTCATTAAGACTGCAAACACCGAAACTGGTCTGTGGGACTTCGTCACGGTTCAGGGTGTTCAGGACGCTCAGTAAACTGGACGAACTTTTCTCCGAAAAGTAGTCGCCCCAAACAAACGCTATGACTGCTTTGTGGCGGGGGCACAAATGTGCCCCCGCCTTTCTTCCACTCGGTAGTATTTCTGCTTTCAGCCCCGTCCCGGATGGGAACGTATCGACCCGTTCCACAGCGTGTTGTGCTGGGAAACGTATCGATGCGCTCCCCAAAACTAAAGAGAAGGAGAAGAGACTGACTATGTCTGAATTTCTATCCACCAATTTGCCATACTTGCTTTTCGGCATTTCTGTCGGTGGCCAGTATGCACTGATCGCCATTGGGTATACCATGGTCTACGGTATCCTCCGTCTGATCAACTTTGCTCACGGTGATGTGTTCATGGTGGCTGGCCTTATTATGGTCTATGCCACAGCGTCTTTGCCCATCTACGTTTCCATCATCATCGTTGTGGTGGCAACGATTTTGTTGGGCGTTATCATTGAAAAGGTTGCCTACAAACCGTTGCGCTCGGCGCCTCGTATGTCGGTCATGATTTCTGCCATCGGTGTGTCTTATCTGCTGCAGAACTGCGCACTGTATTTTACCGGTGGTTTGCCCCAGATCTACCCCAACATTTCTTTCCTTTCTAAGCAGATTCAAATTGGTGCAGCCAGCACCAAGATGGTGACGATCATTACCCCCATCATTACTATCGTTCTGGTTATTCTGCTGGTAGTACTTATTAAGAAGACAAAAATCGGCATGGCCATGCGTGCCGTCTCCAAAGACTTTGAGACGAGTGAACTCATGGGCATCAAGATCAATAACGTTATCAGTATGACCTTCGTCATCGGCTGTGGCTTGGCGGCGGTCGGTTCTCTACTATACTTTACTAACTACACTTCGGTTATTCCTACCTCTGGTTCTATGCCTGGTTTGAAGGCCTTTGTAGCCGCTGTGTTTGGCGGCATCGGCTCTGTACCTGGCGCGGTGATCGGTGCATTTATCATCGGTATTTGTGAAAATATTATCAAGGGTTTGGGGTGGACGGCTTTCTCCGACGCCTTTACCTTTGTTCTGTTGATTGCCATTCTTCTGTTCAAGCCCACCGGTATCTTCGGTGAGAAGTCCACGGATAAGGTGTGAGGTGTGCTATGGGAAAAAAATTAAAAACTTCCGTGGCCCCTGAGAAGAAGATTGGGACCCTGATTGCCATTGTCCTGTTGGTGGCGTTATACATCTTCCTGTTCCTGTTGGACAATGCGCTCCCCACCAACTCCACGACGATTATGCTCACCACCGTTCTGAAAAAAGGTGTGATTTATGCCTTGGTGTGTGTGTCAATGAACTTGTTAAACGGTTTCACGGGGTTGTTCTCTCTTGGTCAGGCTGGCTTCATGCTGATCGGCGCCTATGCCTATGCAATCTTCTCGATTCCTGCAGAGCAGCATGCATCTGTTTACCAATATTTTGATGGCGGTGCTATCCAATTTTCGATTCCTCAGATCATCAGCAATGCACTCGGAGACAACGCCGGTAGCTTCTTGGGATCGATCATTTGCATCCTCATCGCTGGTGCTGTGGCAGCGATTTTCGCGGCACTCATTGGTATCCCTGTCCTACGCCTGAAGAGTGACTATCTAGCCATTGCAACTCTGGGCTTTGCCGAGATTATCCGTGCCATTTTCCAGTGGGATGGATTGGGTAGAATCACCAACGGCTCGAACCTGCTGCGGAAGTACACTAACTTCCATGATATTAAGCTCCAGGTGGGTGGTATGATCTACCAGCTGGATACGATTTTCCCGTTCTTGATTGCAACACTCTCCATTGTCATCATCGTTCTGCTAGTGAACTCGTCCTATGGCCGTGCCTTTAAGTCCATCCGAGATGATGAAGTGGCTGCCGAAGCCATGGGTATCAACCTCTTTAAGCACAAGATGTTCTCCTTCATGATCTCCAGCTTCTTTGCTGGCGTGGGTGGTGCGCTATTGGCCATGTTCCAGACAACGGTCCAGGCCGACCCCTTTGCATCCACGATGACGTATGAGATCCTGCTGATCGTAGTCATCGGCGGCATTGGCTCTATCTCTGGTAGCTGCATCGGTGCGTTCCTTTATATTGCCTGCTCTGAATGGTGGCTGCGCTTCCTGGACAGTGGTTCCTTTATGGGGATGTCTGTGCCCTTCTTCCGAGATGGTTTCCGAAAGGTGGTCTTTTCGGTGGTCATCATGGTTATCGTTCTGTTCTTCTCCCGCGGTATCATGGGCGATAAAGAGATCTCCTTTACGGGTATGATTCGCAAACTACGCAAACGCAAAGGCGTCCCCGCTGTGGCAGACGAAGGGAAGGAAGGTGAGCAGAGATGAGCCAGCGTGACCATGTCTTACAGCTTGACAATATCACCATGCAGTTTGGCGGTGTGGTGGCTGTGAATAATCTTTCCATGGAGGTCAACGAAGGGGAAATTGTAGCACTCATCGGACCGAACGGTGCCGGAAAGACTACGTGCTTCAACGTTATCACTGGTGTTTATCAGCCCAGTAACGGGCAGGTTAGCTTCTATGACAAGCCCTACGTGCGGAATCACCCGCAGGGCAAAATGAAAAAGCTCTACAAAGGGGAGGATCCTACAAAATATCTTGGCTACGTGATTGCTCCTACGCCAGACCACATCACCAAGATGGGGATCGCTAGGACGTTCCAGAATATCCGACTCTGGAAAAGTATGACCGTGTTTGACAACGTTATTGTTGCTAAGCATATGCGTGCTAATCAGAACTTGTTTTCCTCGACCTTTCGGGTTAACCGGAAGGAAGAGGCTCGGATGCGTGCAGAGACAGAATCGCTTCTGCGAGAGCAGGGCCTTTGGAAACACCGAGATGACTTGGCGACCAGCCTGCCTTATGGTCTCCAGCGCCGTCTGGAAATTGCCCGTGCCTTAGCGACGGATCCGAAACTGTTGCTTTTGGACGAGCCTGCCGCCGGTATGAATCCCCAGGAGACACTGGAACTGGCAGACTTTATCCATGACATCCGAGAAAAGTATCACCTGACCATCCTGCTCATCGAGCACCATATGGATCTGGTCATGAACATTTCCGATCGTATCTATGTGCTGGACTTCGGCAGCCTCATCGCAAAGGGCCTACCGGAGGAGATCCAGAAGAATCAGCACGTGATTGACGCCTATCTGGGGGTAGTAGAAGATGAGTGAGCCAATTCTCAGTATTCAGAACCTGCAAGTCAACTACGGTGGCATCGAAGCCGTTAAGGGTATTTCCTTTGATGTACCAGAAGGGGAGATTATCACCTTGATCGGTGCCAACGGAGCCGGGAAAAGCTCCACCCTGCGTGCCATCTCTGGCCTGGTTAAGCCCAGAGGTGGAAAGATCCTCTACAGGGGAGAAGACATCACCGGGAAGAACCCCACAGAGATCGTCTCTAAGGGTGTTACTCTGGTCCCAGAGGGCCGCCGTATCTTTGCAGACCTGACAGTAAAGGAAAACTTAAAGGTCGGTGCCTACCTGCGAAAAGACGATATTTCCGAGGATATGGAGTGGGTTTTCAATCTGTTTCCCCGTCTGCGGGAGCGTGAATGGCAGGCAGGCGGTACACTCTCCGGTGGCGAACAGCAGATGTTGGCCGTAGGCCGCGCACTGATGAGCCGCCCGAAGGTTATGATGATGGATGAGCCATCCCTCGGCTTAGCCCCTCTGGTTGTGCGAGAGATTTTCCGTATCATCGAAGAGGTAAACAAAAAAGGAGTGACCATTCTGCTCATTGAGCAGAATGCAAACATGGCGCTCAAGACTGCGCACACAGGCTATGTGCTGGAAACGGGGCGCATCACCATGTCTGGCTCTGGCAAAGAACTACTGACCAACGAATCCATCAAGGCTGCTTACCTAGGCACTTGAGCTAAATTTGATTTCCATCGTACCGATTCCAGCGCCGCATATCCCACTTTTGAGGCCCGTCTCTTTTAGGACGGGTCTCTTTTCCTGTCAAAAAAGTAGGATTTTGAAATTGCTGATGCAAAAAATAAGATAATTGACGGAAAAATTTCTGGTTTTGCATAAAATTATGCAAAACTACAAGCTGATTGTGAAATGATTGGAAATTTTTAGCGAAAAATGTGGTAATTTCGCCAAAAATTTTGAAAGAAGAAAGAAAGCTCTTGCAAAAATTTCTTTCGAGTGCTATAGTTTCATCTGTAAAAAGAAGTAAGACTCAACCAAACGATAAGACCATTGTTATTTTACACCCCGCACGACTGAAGGAGGAACCACCCATGAGCACTCAACTACCTTTCCTTTGCAACGGTGATGATTCGTTTGCTGTCATCAGCGCCTGCTATACCTTGACCGAGCAATACCGCAACATCTTGATTGACCTGGGTAAGGAGCATCAGCTGTCTGAAAACGAGATGCTCGTCCTGGTTCATCTGGCCCAGTATCCTGAGGCCTGTACCCAGAAAAAACTCCAGGGAACACACTTGCAGTTGTCTGTTTCCTCCATCTGCCGTATGGTAGATTCCCTGAGAAAAAAGAATTACCTTACTACGTGTTTGGATGAAAACGACCGTCGGTCTTGGATTATTCATCTAGAGGCTCCAGGCCGTGAGTTGGCAGATGCATTCCGTCAGCGTTTACAGATGCGGCTGGAAAGTATCTTCCAGGGCATTCCTGGCTTTGATGTTCGAGGTTTTGCCAACGCAATGGTGCAAGCCGCTGCAGTGGCCGATGAAACCGCATTTTCGGCATGAGAAGCTATATTGACACTTTGTTGCATAAAAATGCTACAATATTCACTTTGTTATTAAAATCCTTTCCATAGAGAGAAGCGCCAAATCCTGCAAGGTTGGCGCTTCTCTTTTGCATTTCAACCTGCTTATATTGCAGGTTTTTTGATATAACGCAGGAGTTAGCTAAAGCGAACAGCTAAAATGTGAATTTTCTGGTTGCAAAAATACCGTTTTGGTCTGTTTTGTAGATTGACAAAAAGAGATGGAATTATTATAATTACATTTGATACTACAGCTCCAATGTGCATACATATAATATAATTTAGATTCCGCTTTGCAGGCCCAGGCGAGGTGGGGGTGCTGTTTCTCAAAAGAGTTTTCTTTTGTATTGGGCGTAGAGTGATAGTACCACTCTGATATATCTGATATAAATGAGCGTTTATATCGTTTCTTTTCTAGCCGCAAATGGCTCACGAAACCATCTGCAAACCGGGTGTGCTCCGGTATGTAGGAAAAGGAGGAAAACTATGAACGAAAGACCGGATGCTGTCTGTGCCACCTGTGGCACGGATGAAAAGGCACTCTATTCCCAAGTTGCCCAGGTCATTCAGCAGTACAAAGACAAAGAAGGTTCGTTGATCATGGTGCTCCATGCTGCCCAGGAGATTTTTGGTTATCTTCCCATGCAGTTACAGGAGTTTATCGCTGATGGTATGGATCTGCCTGTATCAGAGGTCAGCGGTGTGGTGAGTTTTTACTCGTTCTTCTCGACTCAAAAGCGTGGTAAACACACCATTCGTATGTGCCAGGGTACAGCTTGCTATGTCCGTGGTGGCAAAAAAGTCGTGGACGCCATCAAACGGGATCTGGAAGTCGAAGTGGGTGGTACCACGGAGGACGGCCAGTTTACCTTTGAAATTGCCCGATGTATCGGTGCCTGCGGCCTGGCCCCGGCGATGATGGTGGATGACGACGTTTACAAGCAGGTGACACCAGCGAAACTGCGTGGCATCCTGGCCCAGTATGAAGATCCCCTGGGGACTCTGACCGAAGGAGGTGCCAAAGCATGATCAGAAGCATTGAAGATCTGAAACATATGAAGGAGGCTTATCTGGAGAAGATGGGCCAGTACAGCCACCTGTGCATGGTATGTTACGGCACCGGCTGTATGTCTTCCGGTTGTAAAGATGTTCGAGACGCCATGGTGGAAGAGCTGGAAAAGGCCGGCCTTTCCGATAAAGTGGCTGTTATCGAGCGTGGTTGTATGGGCACCTGCGCTGTAGGTCCTGTGGTCTACGTTCTGCCGGATGAGACTTACTATACTGAGATGACTCCAGAACGGGTGAAAGACGTCGTGCAGAAACACTTCATCGGCGGCGAACCTGTGACCGAATATACCTTCTACGACAGCATTCAGAAGAAGCGTGTCTCCAATATTCACGATGTGGCGTTCTTCCGAGATCAGGTTCGTATCGCGTTGCGGAACTGCGGCTTGATTGATGTGAACTGTATCAACAGCTATGTTTCCAAGGATGGCTACCTGGCCTTGGCTCAGATCCTAGAAAAAGGGGATCGGATGGAAGTCATCGAGAATATGAAAAAATCCGGCCTGCGTGGCCGCGGTGGTGCAGGTTTCCCCACTGGAGTGAAGTGGGAAGCTGCCTACAATGAGCCAGGTGACGAGAAGTACATCATTTGTAATGCCGACGAGGGTGACCCTGGTGCATTCATGGATCGCTCTGTCTTTGAGGGTGACCCGCACAGCGTCATTGAGGGTATGCTGATTGGCGGCTATGCTATTGGTGCCAATCATGGCGTGGTGTATATCCGTGCCGAATATCCCATCGCCGTGGAACGTTTGCAGGCGGCTCTGGAAATGGCTAGAGAAGAAGGTGTTCTGGGCAAGGATATTTTCGGTTCTGGATTTGATTTTGATATTGAGATCCGTATTGGTGCTGGCGCATTCGTCTGTGGTGAGGAAACTGCTCTGATGGCCTCTGTAGAAGGTCAGCGTGGTGAGCCTCGTCAGAAGCCGCCGTTCCCATTCCAAAGTGGTCTATTTGGCAAACCGACCATTATCAACAACGTGGAGACGCTGGCGACGGTGCCTGCGATTATGCTGCAGGGTGCTGACTGGTTCCGTCAGTTTGGTACGGAAAAGAGTCCTGGCACCAAGGTGTTTGCTCTGTCTGGCAACATTGTAAACACCGGCCTGGTGGAGGTCCCCATGGGCACTCCTTTGTCCGAAGTGATCTATTCCATCGGTGGCGGCATCCCCAACGGGAAAAAGTTCAAATCTGCGCAGACGGGTGGACCCTCCGGTGGCTGTATCACGGCGGAGAACATCAATACGCCGCTGGATTATGAGTCCTTGGCTGCACTGGGCTCTATCGTCGGTTCCGGTGGCCTGATCGTCATGGATGAAGATACCTGCATGGTCGATACTGCCCGGTTCTACCTGGATTTCATTCAAGAAGAGTCTTGCGGTAAATGTACTGCCTGTCGGATCGGTACCAAGCGGATGCTGGAGATCCTGAATCGTATTACTACCGGTGAGGGCAAGCCCGGAGACATCGAAACGCTGGAACATCTGGGCGGTATCATCAAAGACACGGCTATGTGCGGTTTAGGTCAGACGGCTCCCAACCCAGTCCTATCCACTATTAAGTACTTCCGTTCGGAGTACGAGGAGCACATTGTAGAGAAGAAATGTTCTGCTGGCGTCTGTGGCGATATCGTTTCTAGCCCCTGCGAGAATACATGTCCTGCAGGTATCAACATCCCCGGCTATATGAGTCTGATTGCTACCGGCGACTATATGGGTGCTGCCCGTATTATGTTGCGGGATAACCCCCTGTCTGGTATTTGCGGACGTGTTTGTACACATCCCTGTGAGAGCCGATGCCGGAGAGGTAGCGTAGATGAAGCTATGAATATCTGCGAGCTGAAGCGTTTTGCAACAGACTGGGCCTACGCACAGGGCTTCCCCTACGACGAGGATCTGAAGCCACAGGCCGATATTGACAAGCGCGTAGCTATTATTGGTGCTGGTCCTTCCGGCTTAACCTGTGGTTATTATTTGGCTCGTCTGGGCTATCACGTTGATATCTACGAAGCAGAGCGGCGTGCTGGCGGTGTGATGACCTACGGCATCCCTGACTATCGTCTGCCTCTGAATATTCTAGAGCGTGAAATCGGCACCATCGAACGTGCTGGCGTGAACATCATCCTGAACACCAAAATCGGTGTGGATGTGTCCTTCCGCTCTCTGCAGAAGAATTACGACGCGATCTTTATTGCCATTGGTGCACAGAAGACCTTGCGTTTGGGCATCCCCGGCGAGGATCTAGAAGGTGTATATCATGGCTTGGACTTCCTGAAGCGCCATTTCCTGAAACACGATTTGGACTTCACTGGCAAGCGTGTGGCTGTCATTGGCGGCGGCAACACCGCCATCGACTCCGCTCGTACTGCCATCCGTCTGGGGGCCAGCGAAGTGGTCATCCTGTATCGTCGTACCATCGAGGATATGCCTGCTGATAAGGTCGAGATCAAGGACGCTATTGAAGAGGGCGTCAAGATTCGCACCCTGGTCAATCCCACTGATTTTGTGGGCATCGGCGGAAAGCTTAACAGCATCTGCATCATGAAGCAGAAATTGGGTCAGTTCGACAGTTCCGGCCGCCGGAAGGCCGTTGCCAGCGGAGAAACTTACGTCGAGGAATTTGATGTGGCTATTCCGGCCATCTCTCAGACACCGGACACTAAGTTTATCAAGGGCACCATTCAGCTCAATGGTGACCGGGTGGTGGCTGATCACTACACGCAGGTAACTTCTATGCCGGGTGTTTTCGTTGGCGGTGACGCACACCGCGGCCCTGAGGATATCGTTAATGCAGTCCATGAGGCTAAAGTGGCCGCTTCCGGTATTGACAAGTACCTGGGCGGCTCCGGCGAACTCTTCAAAGGATTTGACCAGGAGATCACCGATTATCACATCGAGGGCGATATAGTGCCCCACGACCGCTTCCTGACCAGACAGATCGAGGCGGAAAAAGCAGTTGGCAGCTTCTGCGAACGTAACCTTGGTATGCACGAGCTGGATGCCCGTGCTGAGGCCAGCCGCTGCCTGCGCTGTGACAGGAGGTAAGTAATGGCTGATATTAAACTCACGATCAACGGCAAAGAATGTGTCGCCCCCGCCGGCAGCACTATCCTGCAAGCAGCGGAGCTGAATGGCATCCACATTCCCAAGCTGTGCTATTTAGAGGGCATCCATCAGTATGGTGCCTGCCGCATCTGTGTGGTAGAGCAGATTAGCCCTCCTGCTAAGAATCTCCAGGCTTCCTGTATGGTGGAGGCCCGGAATGGCATGGTCATTGATACTAACAATGCCAAGGTCCAGGAAGCACGCAAAACTATGTATGAGCTGTTGCTCTCTAACCACGATAAGAAGTGCCTGACCTGCGCCCGGAACCAGGACTGTGAGTTCCAGGCTTTGGGCCGGGAGCTGGGTGTAGAGGATTCCCCTTATGAAGGGGAGCGTGATTTGCGCCCCATCGATGTCAGTGAGTCTATCACCCGTGACCCCAATAAGTGTATTCTTTGTCGCCGTTGCGTCAGTGTTTGCAACAAAGTGCAGACCACGTCGATTCTCACGGCAGAGAACCGTGGATTCCAGACTGTCATCACTCCTGCGTTTGGTTTGCCCATTGGCAACACCGCCTGCACCTATTGCGGCCAGTGCGTGATCGTCTGCCCGGTGGGTGCGCTGAAAGAAACCAGCCATCGGGACCGTGTCCTGAAAGCCATCAACGATCCCAACAAGCACGTTGTAGTCCAACCAGCTCCCGCTGTTCGCGTTGGCATCGGTGAATGTTTTGGTTTGCCCGCCGGTTACAGTGAGACGGGGAAATTGGCTGCTGCTCTGCACCGCATGGGTTTTGACGATGTGTTCGACACCAACTGGGGCGCAGACCTGACTATCATGGAAGAAGGGACAGAGTTCTTAGAGCGCTTCCAGGCTGTTATCAATGGCGGTGTGGCAACATTGCCAATGATTACTTCCTGCTCTCCAGGCTGGATCCAGTTCATCGAGCATAATTATCCTGAGCATCTGGACAACCTGTCCACCTGTAAGTCTCCTCACGAGATGTTTGGTGCTGTGGTAAAAAGCTACTATGCCAAGAAGCTAGGCAAGAAGCCAGAGGACATGTATGTTGTTTCCATCATGCCCTGTACCGCTAAGAAGACGGAGTGTGCCCGACCCGAACTGAGCAATGATGGTGTACCCAACGTTGATGCAGTCCTGACCACTCGCGAGCTGGGTGATATGGTCAAGGCCATGGGCATCAACTTCCACGGCCTGCCGGAGGAGAGCTTTGATGATCCTATGGGCTTCTCTACTGGCGCAGCGGATATTTTCGGTGTGACTGGTGGTGTGATGGAAGCTGCACTGCGGACTGTGTATGAGATCATCACTGGTCGGGAATTGCCCTTCCCCAACCTGCACGTTTCTCCTATTGTGGGTCTGGAAGAAATCAAGGAAGCAACGATCAAGCTGGAGAATGTAAAGCCGGAGTGGAGAGCTGCGGAAGGCTTTGAGGTGAAAATCGCTGTCACCAGTGGTTTTGCTGGTGCCCGGAAGCTGATGGACCAGATTAGAAATGGTACCTCCCCCTATCACTTCATTGAGGTCATGGGATGTCCCGGCGGGTGCATCACCGGCGGCGGTCAGCCCCGTCCTCAGGAGAACATCGAGATTGTTCGCCAGAAGCGCATGGAAGCCCTCTATGGGGAAGATGAGCGCAAGACGGTTCGTAAGTCTCATGAAAATCAGTCTCTGATGCACTTCTATAAAGAGTGGGGCGGTCCTGGCTGTCATGCCTCCCATGAGTACCTGCACACGCACTATGTTAAGCGCGGCAAGTACAATGAACTGACCAACGAAAATTTCGTAGTCGATAAGTAACTCTTATCTATTCAATTCCTGTGCGGCGTCGCTGAAACTGCGACGCCGTACTTTTTACAGAAAAGCGTGAAAAAATCACGGCTGCACTTATTCGCAGTCGTGATTTTTTTCAGCATTTTCTTGCTCTATTTCTCGAAGCAGTTTTTTATCTGCTTTAGAGGAAAGATCTAATTTTTCATACATATCCGGCCGACGTTCCTTGGTCCGGCGAAGCGCCTGCTTGCGCCGCCATTTGGCGATGTTGGCGTGATGGCCGGAAAGCAGGATCGGGGGAACGTGGCGGTCATGCCATACCTCTGGGCGAGAGTACTGGGGATATTCCAGCAGACCATCCCAGTGACTTTCATCAGTAAAGCACTCTGCATCAGACAGGACACCGGGAACCAAGCGGCATACAGCATCTGTCAGGGCCATAGCAGGAATTTCTCCACCAGTCAAGACAAAATCTCCCATAGAGATTTCTTCGTCAACACACTCATCGATAAAACGCTGGTCAATTCCCTCATAGTGGCCACAAACTAAAATCAGTGTTTTGTAGTCCTGTTGGAGGCGTTTAGCATCTATCTGCTTAAATACTTTTCCGGCAGGGGAGAGGTAGATCGTATGGAGCTGCTCTCCGGCTTCGTCACACAGGTGCTTCCAGCATTGATAAAGGGGATCAGCCTGCATGACAGCTCCGTGGCCGCCGCCATAAGGATAGTTATCGACCTGCTTCTGTTTGTTTAGAGTGTAATCCCGAATCTGATGGCAGTCAATCCGAATAATATTCCGTTCTTGAGCGCGGCCCAAAATAGATTCACACAGCATATCGCCAACGACATCAGGGAAGAGCGTCATAATATGAATATGGTAGCGAAACTCCATAAGCATCACATCCCTTCGATCAGGTGGACCAAGAGATAGCCCTCGTCCACATTTGTCTCTACGATAAATTCTGAAACAGCAGGGATCATATATTCCCGCTTTGTCCCTTTTACTATATAGACGTTGTTTGCCGGAGGCGTTAACACATCAGAGATGGTTCCAAGCACCTCTCCACTGTCCGCATCCCGGACTTCCAGACCATAGAGGTCTGCCAGAAAAAACGAACCTTCTTCTAGCGTAGCATCTTCTCGGTCGATGGAGACAACTTTATTTTTCAGTCTCATGGCTTCGTTAATATCATCTACGCCGTCCAATTTCATCAGCACAGCATTTTTGTGGACTCGTGCAGAACGAATGTGGATCGGTTTTCCGTCCAGATAAAGCGTCTTAAAATTCAATAGAAAATCTGGGTCATCTGCCCAAGGCATAATCTTGACTTCTCCGGCAATACCGTGTGTATTGACGATTTTGCCTGCTTCTAAATAACGGTGTTTCATGGGAATACCTCCTCGTATAGAGTGGAAAAAATGGCGGACGCCATAAGCGCCGCCATTCTTCAGTCCATAATTTCGACGGAAACCTTTTTGCCCTGGCGCTGGGCCACAGAGCGCATCAGCGTGCGGATTTCCTTGGCGATCCGACCTTGCCGACCGATCACCTTTCCCATGTCACTGGGATCGACCCGGAGCTCAAGCACAACATTACCGTCCGTTTCCGTCTCCTGTACGTCCACGGCCTGGGGGTGTTCCACCAGATTTTGGGCGATATAAGTGAGCAAGTCCTTCATGTGCCCTCCAAATCAGATGGCGCTTGCCTTTTTCAGCAGAGCCTTCACGGTCTCAGTGGGCTGAGCGCCGGTCTTGATCCAAGCCTGAGCACGCTCGGCATCCACCTTGATAGCAGCGGGCTCCTGCAGGGGATCGTAAGTGCCGATCTCCTCGATGAAGCGGCCGTTACGGGGATAACGAGAGTCTGCAACCACGATACGATAGAAGGGGTTCTTCTTGGAGCCCATTCTGCGAAGTCTGATCTTAACCATGTCCTTTCACCTCCAAATGTAATACGTTCATATCTATGGAACCGCTCGTGGCGGGTACCAACAAAACCATTAAAAAGGTAAGCCTGGCATTCCTCCGGGGAGCTTGCCAAATTTTCCTTTTCGGCGCTTACCAGTGAGCTTTGACATCTGCTTAGTCATTTGTTGCATCATGCCGAACTCTTTGAGTAGCCGGTTCACATCTACGACCTGTAAGCCACAGCCAGCGGCAATGCGCTTTTTCCGGCTACTGTTCAAAATCGCAGGATTTTCCCGTTCCTGGGGTGTCATCGATAGGATGATTGCTTCCGTGCGGGAGAGGACCTTTTCGTTGATCGTAGCACCCTCCAGCGCCTTGGTGTTTAGGCCAGGCATCATACCCAGGAGTTCATCCATGGAGCCCATGCCTTTTACTTGTACCAGCTGATCATAGTAATCTTGCAGGGTAAAACGGTTTTTCTTGAGTTTTTCCGCTAGCTCTTGGGCTTTTTGCATATCAAACTGCTGCTCTGCTTTTTCAATCAGTGTCAGCACGTCGCCCATACCCAAAATACGGGAAGCCATACGGTCCGGATGAAATACTTCAATGTTATCTAACTTTTCGCCCATGCCCACGAACTTGATAGGCTTTCCGGTCACAGCTTTGATCGATAGAGCTGCACCGCCGCGGGCGTCGCCGTCCAGCTTGGTCAAGACAACACCGTCGATGTCTAGGGCATCGTCAAACGCTTTGGCCGCATTGACAGCATCCTGGCCGATCATCGCGTCCACGACCAGCAGGATCTCATTGGGGTGGACAGTTTCCTTGATGTTCTGTAGCTCTTCCATCAGCGCTTCATCCACGTGAAGACGGCCAGCTGTATCCAGAAAAACCATATCGTTGCCATGTTTTTTGGCATGCTCAATGGCTGCCTGTGCAATCACAACAGGATTTTCCTGGCCCATTTGGAACACAGGGATATCTAGCTGCTTTCCCACGACCTCTAGCTGCTGAATAGCAGCGGGACGGTAAATATCACAGGCCACAAGCAAAGGACGCTTCCCATTCTGCTTCCGCATCAGCCCTGCTAACTTAGCTGCGTTGGTGGTTTTACCAGCGCCCTGCAAGCCAACCATCATGACAACCGTAGGTGGCTGGGAAGCAATCGTAATCTTGGTGCTGTCACCTCCCATTAAGTTGATGAGCTCCTGGTTAACGATTTTAACGATTGCCTGTGCAGGGGTCAGGCTTTCTAAGACTTCTGCGCCAACTGCTTTTTCTGTGACACCTTTGATAAAGTCCTTGACGACTTTGTAGCTAACGTCTGCTTCCAACAGAGCCAAGCGAATCTCACGCATGGCCTCTTTGACATCGGATTCCGTCAGACGGCCCTTATTCCGCAGCTTTTTGAACGCGGAGGAGAGTTTTTCAGTTAATCCTTCAAATGCCATTGGAAGTTCACTCCCTCTCCATGTCATTTATGACCGTTGTCATCTGCTGCATCAGGTCGTCCAGGTCATTGTCGGAAAAGCGCTCTTCATTCAATTCCTGAATCTGCTGACACAAATCACGCAAGGAAGACAGTGCAGCCCTAGTGCGGTGGTATCGCTGGATCAGACCTGTTTTTTCCTCAATATCTTCTAAGGCTCGTTCGGCCCGCACGATAATATCTCTTACGCCCTGACGGGTGATGTCGTAGTTTTCTGCAATCTCGGAAAGAGAGAGGTCATCATTATAATACAGGTCATAGAATTCCTTTTGGCGGGGCGTCAGGAGATCGCCATAGAAATCGTAAAGCATAGCCATGCGGTACGCTTGACTTTTCATGGACGAGCCCTCCTTTCGCACCACTGTAAAGCTTATTTCCTTTACAGCGGATTTATCTTACCCTATATGACTGATTTTGTCAAGGGGGATTTGCATGAAATTCCATGGAATGGGACAAGATTTTCTGGGAAGAACAGTTGTCCTTTACAATTCCCTAAATCGTGTTAGAATGTTAGAATATACTTGTGTCCTATTTTTAATGGGTGCGCCACACCTATTTACAAACCAAAGGTAAGGAGGGCAGGCTATGCTCCCAATGAAAGAAATCTCTCTGGCCCCTGGTGTGACACTTCGGACGGTCCAGACCCAAAAATTCAAAACCTCTATACTGGGTGTTACGTTTTTAGAGCCCTTGTCCGAAAAGACAGCTGCGCTGAACGCATTGCTTCCCTGGGTCCTGCAGCGAGGTACCCAAGCGCATCCAGATATGGAATCACTCTCTGCTGCGACGGACGATTTATACGGCGGAACCATTTCTCCTGTTCTGCGAAAAAAAGGAGAGGTCCAGTGCGTTGGTTTCTTGGCTAGCTTCCTGGACGATGCCTTTGTTCCGGCGGGGACTTATATTTTAGAGCCCGCTGCCCAGCTATTGGGGGAGATGGTCCTTTCGCCTGCCGGAGACGGCGTCTCTTTTCTGCCGGACTATGTATCCAGTGAGCAGGAAAATTTGATCGACCGTATCCGTAGCCAGGTCAATGATAAACTGCAATATTCCCTTTCCCGTTTGCAGGAGCAGATGTGCCAGGGCGAAGCATATGGCTTGGGTAAGATGGGAACAGAAGAGCAAGCAAAGTCCATTACAGGCCAGAGATTATTTGCTCGCTACCAGGAACTGTTGGAAACTGCACCGATCTATCTGTATTATTGCGGCTCTGCCGACTCAAATCGCGTTGAAGCTGCTTTTCGTGCTGCATTTTCCGGATTGCCAAAGACAGAGCGTCGTCCGATCCCGCAGACGGCAGTGAGAAATACACCAGAAGGTCCTGTCCGTCGGTTCCAGGACCAGATGGAGGTCAACCAAGGAAAGCTGATCCTAGGTTTCCGGACCGGTGGTAGCTTCCTCTCGCAGCAAAAGGTCGCGCAAGCTATGCTGTTCAACGCAGTGTACGGCGGCACGACCAACGCAAAATTATTCTTAAATGTTCGCGAGGCGCTGTCTCTTTGCTATTTTGCCAACAGCGCGTTGGTCCAGAATAAAGGCGTGCTTCATGTCTATTCCGGTGTGGAGTTTGCAAATTTCCAACGCGCAGAGGATGAGATCCTTGCCCAGCTCAAAGCCTGCCAAAACGGTCAAATTGACCAGGGAGAACTGGAAGCCGCTCGCCGCTCGATGATAAGCAACCTGCGGACAACACAGGATTCCCAAGGTCGCTTAGAGGAGTATTGGCTCAACCGTTTTGTGACGGGGACGAGCTTTGCGCCGGAAGAACTGGAAGCAGCCTTGGCCCAAGTCACTTTAGACCAAGTGATTCAGACAGCGCAAGGCGTCCAGTTAGACAGCGTATACACCCTACGGAATAAGGAGGGCTGAACCATGATCCGACATGAGTATAGCCGCATTGCGGAAACCATGTATGAAGATAGGTTAGAAAACGGACTTGGTGTGTTCGTTTTTTCAAAGCCTGAGTTTAGAAAAAGCTATGCTTTTTTTGCCACTCGATACGGTGGCATGGACACACGTTTTCAGTTAGACGGGCAGTGGTTGGATACTCCTATGGGCATTGCACATTATTTGGAACACAAAATGTTCGATATGCCAGGCGGAGGAAATGCGCTGCAAACCTTGTCAGCGACCGGGGCATCGCCGAATGCGTTCACCAGCACAGCCATTACAGGCTATCATTTTGAGTGTACCGAAGGCTTCTGGGAAAATCTTCGGACTCTGCTTAGCTTCGTTTCGGTGCCTTACTTTACCAAAGAGAGTGTGGAGAAAGAGCAGGGGATCATCGGGCAGGAGATCCGCATGATCGAAGACCGCCCTGGCTGGCAAGCATACCATCGGCTCCTGGAAGCCCTGTACGAACATCACCCCGTGCGAAACTCTGTGGCTGGTTCTGTAGAGTCTATTGCACAGATCACGGCAGAAACGCTGTACCATTGTCACGAAGCATTTTATACCCCGTCTAATATGGTCCTCTGTGTAGCAGGCAACGTAGATCCTGAGCAGGTTTGTGCCATGGCTAGAGAGATTCTCCCTAAAGAGGCTAAACCTGCCATTCCCAGAGATCACGGGAGCAACGAACCGAGTCAAGTCTATTGCCAAGAAGATGTGCTTACCATGGAGGTGGCTGCTCCTTTACTACAAATAGGAGTCAAGCTCCAAGCAGCTCATGACGGTCCTGCGCAGTTGCGGCAACGTTTGTTGGGAGATCTGGCTTGTGATGCACTGGTCGGCAGTTCCAGTCCCCTGTATAATAAGCTGTATGCAGAGGGGCTCATCAATGGCAGCTTCTATATGGGTTATGTAGACTACCCTGGCTGTGCATTTTTAATGGCTGGAGGCGAGAGCAAAGACCCAACTGCTGTTCGGGATGCTATTCTGGAAGAAGCTGCACGACTGGCAAAGGACGGCATCGATGAAGCTATGTTCCAACGGCTGAAAAAATCGGCCTACGGTGCCTACGTTCGCAGTTTGAACTCGTTTGAAAATCTCTGCGTAGAGCAGGCGCAAGGCTACTTTGCTAATCAAGATCCCTGGACCTTTCCGGAGATATACGACGCTCTGACTGCGCAGGAAGCAGCCGCATTCCTAGCCCAGTGGGTCAAGCCAGAGCAGACTGCTCTTGTCGTGATTCGTCCGGAGGGGACAAAATGAACACCGTAACTTTTCCAGGATTGGGATTGACATTGCATCTGAACCGCGTTGCATTTTCCATTGGTGATTTTCATGTTTATTGGTACGGCATCATTATTGCCTTCGGATTTTTTCTTGGGGTAAGTTTTTGCTGCGCCAACGCCAAAAAATTTGGAATGAAACCGGATGATATTTTAGATCTTATCCTCTTTGTCGCCCCCGGCGGTATCATCGGAGCAAGACTTTATTATATCATTTTTAACCACACGTTGTATTTGGATGCCAATGGCAAGCTGGATCTCCAAGCTTGCTTGTCTATCCATAAAGGTGGACTGGCGATCTATGGTGGTATCATCGTCGGCATTCTCATCACTTGGGCTGTGGCCCACCATAAAAAAATCCCCTTCCCGGCAATGCTGGACTTGTGCGTATTTGGCCTATTTTTAGGCCAGATTGCCGGTCGCTGGGGAAACTTTATGAACGTAGAGGCTTATGGCAGCCCCACTACCTTGCCCTGGCGCATGGGGATCGAAGCGGCGGGACAGTACATAGAAGTACACCCAACGTTTCTCTACGAGTCTGTATGGAATCTGATTGGCTTCTGCCTGCTGGCCTGGCTACTGAACAGGGGAATTCGCTCGTTTGATGGGATGTATTTCCTGCTCTACGTTGCTTGGTACGGCTTGGGGCGTGGATTTATAGAAGGTCTGCGGACAGATAGCCTGTATTTCTTTTCCACTGGCATCCGCACCTCTCAGCTACTGGCCTTTGTCAGCTGTGCTATTGCAATACTCCTGCTGATATGGAAACTTCGCACACATCCCGATCCTAACAATCTTTATGTCAACCGAAAACAAACAGAGAACAACATGAAAGAGGAGACTTGACTTATGGCAACTATCTTAGATGGCAAAGCCCTGGCAGCCAAATGCAAGGAAGCAGTAAAAAAAGAGGCAGAAAGCCTCCAGCGGAAGCCTGGTCTGGCGGTCATTATCGTGGGAAACAATCCCGCCAGCCGCGTTTATGTCAACAGCAAACGGAAGGACTGCGAAGATTGCGGTTTCCTGAGCGAAGAGTACGCCATGCCGGAAGAGACGACGCAGGAGGAACTCATTACACTCATTGAAACACTGAATGGACGGGAGGATATTGACGGCATCCTTTGTCAGCTTCCTCTGCCCAAAGGCATTGATGAAGAGGCTGTCCTGATGGCCATTTCTCCTGAGAAGGACGTAGACGGCTTTCACCCGATGAATATGGGATCTCTGTTGATTGGGAAAGAGGGATTTCTGCCCTGCACTCCCTACGGTATCATGGAGATTTTGAAGGAGTATGATATCGATCCCCATGGCAAGCACTGCGTGGTGGTGGGGCGCTCCAATATCGTGGGCAAGCCCATGGCTCTGCTGTTACTCCAGAAGCACGGTACGGTGGCAATTTGCCATTCTCGCACGAAAAACCTGGCAGAGGTTTGCCGGAGTGCCGATATTTTGGTGGCCGCAGTCGGCAAAGTGAATCTCATTACAGCCGATATGGTGAAACCCGGTGCCGTGGTCATTGATGTTGCCATGAACCGTAATGAGAATGGAAAGCTCTGCGGTGATGTGGATTATCCTGCAGTGGAAGCCATTGCTTCCGCTATTACGCCGGTCCCCGGCGGTGTCGGGCCTATGACCAGAGCCATGCTGATGAAAAACACGCTGTTGGCTGCTCAGAAGCACCAGGCTTGATTTGGGGCTTGCCCAGGCTTCTAGGATATGCTATACTATGGGGTAAAGTAGATCGTTCCTGTGTGATATGAGCGAAGCATACACAGATTAAAACGATTGTATCCTTTCCGCAACGGAGGAAAATGACCATGAGCGAAAGCAGAGAATATTACTCCCGCAGCGAACAGTATGGCGATGTGTACATTTCCGAAGAAGTGCTGGAAATGATCGCCGGGGCTGCTGCCCTGGAGGTAGATGGCGTGACTGGCTTGGCCGGCGGCACGATGAGCGAACAGATCCTGGGCCGGAAGAAGCTCTCTAAAGGAATTACGATCCTTTGGGAATCAGACAATATCACCATCAACGTATCCATCCAGATCCGCTATGGCGGTATCATTCCTGAACTGGCCAAAAAGGTTCAGGAAGCCATCGTTACCAGTGTGGAGGCCACCAGCGGCCTAAAAGTGGCTGCCGTTAATGTCCGCGTGGGCGGTGTGACCTTCGACAAACCGGAAGAATGACCCCACAGACCTGTCTAAGACCCGCGGCCGTTTCCTGCCGCGGGTCTATTTCTCTGTTTTTTCGGAAAAAGTTTTGGTAAAAGTGGACAGATGGGCTTTCTTTTTTTCACATCCGTGTATATAATTGAGGGTAGACTTCAATCAAATATTGCAGGTGGATTGCACCACCTTTGGAGGAGAGAACCATGACCAGATCATCCGCACGAGAGATCGCCATCCATTGTTCGTATTCTCTGGGCTTTTCCCACGAGAGTGCGGACGAATTTTTAGCAGAGCGGCTCAACAAAGAAAATTTCCAGCGCTGGAGCCAGGAAAGTGCTCTGTATAAGGAGTATCCCAACGAGAAACAACTCCAATATATCGAAGAATTGGTCCGCGGCGTTGCCAACCACGGGCCAGAGCTGGACCAATATATCGCGCAGTACGCCAAGGACTGGAGCTTTGCTCGCATTCCGCTGCCCGCCGCTGCTATCATGCGGGTCGCGATGTATGAGATTCTTTATATGCCGGATATTCCGGCTGCCGCTGCCATCAACGATGCCGTGGAAATTGCAAAAAAATATGAGGACGGGAAAGTGGTTTCGTTCATCAACGGTATCCTGGGCGCATTTGTTCGGGCTGAGTTTCCAGAACAGTTCCAAGACAAAAAAACGGCCAGCGCCGAGGCTGAACCGCCTGCAGAACACAAAGAGGAGGCTTGAGCCATGGCGGTACTGGGGCTGGACACCAGCAACTACACCACCTCCGCCGCTTGGTTTGACGGAGAAAACGGCGACAACGCCGGGAAACTCCTGCAAGTCCCGGAAGGTTCCTTGGGCCTGCGCCAGAGCGATGCACTGTTTCAGCATGTCAAGCGTTTGCCCGCCATCCTAGAACAGCTAAAGGAGACTGGCCTGCCTGCGCAACTGAAAGCCATCGGTGCCAGTACCCAGCCACGAGAAGTAGAAGGCTCGTATATGCCTTGCTTTCTGGCTGGGGAGTCGCAGGCCAAGGTCATGTCTACCGTGTTAGAACTGCCGTTCTATCCATGTTCCCATCAGCAGGGGCACATCGCAGCGGCAGCTTGGTCTGCCGGAAGAATGGATCTTTTAGATATGCCGCATCTGGTGTGGCATTTGTCAGGTGGGACAACGGAGTTGTTGCATGTGGTCCCGGATGGCCCGCTGGTACGGGCTACCTGCATTGGCGGGACCTCTGATATCTCCGCTGGGCAGCTGATCGACCGCACTGGAAAGCGCTTAGGGCTTGCATTTCCAGCAGGAAAGGCAGTAGATGCACTTTCATTGCAGGCAGAGAAAAAAGAGAGCTTCCACGTTAAAGTCAAGGACAGTGTTTTTTCTTTCTCCGGGATCGAAAATAAAATGAATGCCCTGGCAGAAAACGAGATTGCTCCGGCTGATATTTGCTGGTATGTTCTGGCTTCTATCATCGGTGGCGTAGAGAAGGCCACCCGTCAGGCGTTGGAGAAATACCCCGGCCTGCCTGTGTTGTGTGCCGGTGGGGTAGCGTCAAACCAGCTACTGCGGGAGACGATGATCCGAAGCTGCGGCACCGTCTTTGCAGAACCTCGTTTTTCCACTGATAACGCTATGGGCGTTGCTATTTTGACCTGGCGGGCGCACCACGCAAAGGATCGTGTATGATGACCGAACCCATTACCGTCACTGCGTTAAATCAATATGTTAAGGGACTGATGGACCGGGATCGCTTGCTGTCTCAAGTGTTGGTACGCAGTGAAATTTCAAACTATAAAGTCTATCCATCTGGCCATCATTATTTCTCGCTCAAGGATGCAGAGAGCAGTGTGCGCTGTGTAATGTTCCGCCGAGAGGCTTCTTCTTTGCGCTTCCGACCAGAAAGCGGCATGAAGGTCGTGGTATCCGGTCGAGTGTCTGTGTTCCCACGAGACGGAGCCTACCAACTCTATTGCCAGACCATGCTTCCGGATGGGGTAGGGGAATTGGCCTATGCATTTGAACAGCTGAAAAGCCGTCTGCATAAAGAAGGGCTTTTTGACCCGGTAAAGAAACAGCCATTACCAGCTTATCCGACAACCATAGCCCTGATAACCTCTCCAGCTGGGGCTGCTGTGCGTGATATGATCCGCATTTTAGGGGCCAGATGGCCGATGAGTAAGGTCATCGTTGTACCGGTGCGGGTGCAGGGTGCAGAAGCTCCGGAGGAAATTTGTCAGGCTTTGGATTTGGTCAATGCCTTAGAAGCTGCAGACCTGATTATTACTGGGCGGGGTGGCGGCTCGATGGAAGACTTATGGGCCTTTAACGAGGAAGAAGTTGCCCGGGCTATTTCCCGCTCCCGTATTCCAGTGATCTCTGCGGTGGGGCATGAGCCAGATGTGACCATCGCTGATTTTGTGGCGGATCAACGGGCCTCTACCCCCTCCAACGCAGCAGAGCTGGCGGTACCGGACCAGGATGATCTGCGGCAGGCGTTGGATCATTTGCAGGCCCGCTTGGACAAGGCTATGGACCGTGTGCTCCAGCGCCGTCAGGATCGGCTTATCCGTTTACAGGCCAGCCCATTTCTCCAGTCGCCCCTACGGGCGATTCAGGAAAAACGCTTGCAGTTGAATCTTCAGCGGCAACGTTTCATCCGTGGTATGGAGCAGCAATTACAGTTCAGTCGCCATGAGATAGGACGTTTGGCTGCTTCCCTGGAAGCGCTTAGCCCCTTTAAGGTACTTGCCAGGGGTTATTCAATGACGCAAAAAGATGATGGCACCGTCGTCTCAATGATACAGCAGGTAAATGTAGGAGATATTTTGCGGGTCCGTGTTTCGGATGGCACCATCACCTGCAATGCAACGGGAAAGGAGAAACACCAATGGCGGAAAAAAAGCTGACCTTTGAGCAGGCCATGGGCCGATTGGAGGAGATCGTTTCTCAGCTGGAGACAGGTGACCATGCATTGGATACCTCTCTTTCTCTCTATGAAGAGGGGGCCAAGCTGATGAAGCAATGTACCTCGATGCTGGACAAAGCTGAGCAAAAAGTGACTAAGTTGCGTACCGATCAAAACGGTGCATTGACGGAAGTTCCTTTTACCACGGAGGCATGATCATATGGAACTAAACGAACAACTGCGGGCCGACCAAGCCCTGATTGAAGATGCCCTGACTCAATACGCGGAACAGTGGCCGTCGTATGGCGTGCTAAAGGACGCTATGTCCTACAGTCTGCTCTCAGGAGGAAAACGCATTCGTCCTGTGCTGACGCTGGCTGTGTGTCGTCTGTTCGGCGGACAGTCTGTGGATGCCCTTCCCTTTGCCTGCGGATTGGAGATGTTGCACACCTATTCTTTGATCCACGATGATTTGCCCTGTATGGATGATGATGATGTTCGGCGGGGCAAGCCTACTAACCATAAAGTATTTGGGGAAGCCAACGCCGTGTTGGCCGGAGATGGGTTGTTGACCGCTGCTTTTGCCACCGTAGCAAGTTCTTCTCTCCCTTCTGAGCGTGTACAGCGTGCGGTCCTTATCTTGGCCCAAGCCGCTGGCCCTGCCGGTATGGTCGGCGGACAGGTTCTGGATTTGGAAGGGGAGGGGAAAGCACTAGGCGTAGAAGAGATCACAACCATCGAATTGCTCAAGACCGGTTGCATGATTGAAGCTGCTGCCAGATTGGGTGCAGTCGCTGCTGGTAGCTCTCAGACAGAAGAGAACGCTGCTGCATCCTATGCCAGAAAATTAGGGCTTGCCTTTCAGATTCGAGACGATCTATTAGATGTGTTGGGAACGGAAGCTGAATTTGGAAAACCAATTGGATCAGATTTGGCCAATCAGAAATCCACTTTTGTTGCTTGTAAGGGCTTGGACGGCTGTCAGAAATGGATTGAAGAATTGACGACAGAGGCGATTTCTAGCCTAGATTCGTATTCAGACAAAGAATTTCTTTGCGGGTTAGCCCGCTTGCTAGCCGGGCGAAATAAGTAACGATTTTTTCACAACCCATCAAAGGAGGAATTATTTTGAACCAATGGAAGGAATACTCCTCCTTGGCGAACGTCAGCGATCAAGAGGCAGAAGAACTCTGCCAGGTACTCCGCAGGCGCATCATTCAGGTCGTCTCACAGACCGGCGGACACCTCGCTTCTAACCTTGGTGCAGTCGAACTGACAGTAGCTCTGCATCGAGTCTACGATACCAGCCGAGATCGCTTGGTGTTTGACGTAGGCCATCAATGCTATGTACATAAGATGCTGACTGGTCGAAACGGCCAAATGGAGACATTGCGAACTTTTGGTGGGATCGCTGGATTTCCTAAGCCTGCAGAGTCGATTCACGATGCCTGTATCGCCGGGCATGCGTCTACTGCCGTCTCTACAGCGCTTGGTATGGCCATTGCAAGAACTCGGCTGGGAGAAGACTATAAGGTCGTGGCGTTATTGGGGGACGGCTCTTTAACCGGTGGTCTTGCTTATGAAGGCCTGTCTATGGCAGGTCAAAGCGGAGAACCACTGGTGGTCATCTTGAATGATAATGGGATGTCCATCGACGCCAGTATGGGTGGTGTGGCTCAACACTTGGCTAAGCAGCGTTTGAAGCCACAGTACTTGCAGGCCAGAGAGATTTACCGAAAAATCATGAACGCAACCCCTCCTGGACGTGTTCTCCATCGTGTCTTTCATAGGATCAAGGATGCCATCAAGACAAGTCTATTGCCATGCAGCATGTTTGAGGATATGGGTTTTCAGTATATGGGTCCTGTTGATGGTCATGATGTCAAAACGTTGACTCGACTGCTGGACTATGCTTCCAAGGTAAATGGACCTGTTTTGTTACATGTGAAAACGATAAAAGGAAAAGGGTATCCCCCTGCCGAAAAGAATCCAGATGCTTTCCATGGCATTGGACCCTTTCATAAGGAAACAGGAGCGTTGATTACATCAAAAACAGCGGAAACATTTTCTTCCCGTTTTGGGCATGATTTGACCGAACTGGCAAAGCAAGATCAACGTATTTGTGCAATTACAGCTGCCATGACATCCGGAACCGGTTTAGCCGCGTTCTCAAAGGCTTTTCCTGACCGCTTCTTTGATGTGGGGATCGCTGAAGAACACGCTGTTACAATGGCGGCTGGCATGGCTAAACAGGGGCTTATCCCGGTTTTTGCTGTATACTCGACATTCTTTCAGAGAAGCTATGACATGCTGATGCATGATATTGCCATTGATCATATTCACGCTGTGTTCGGTATTGACCGGGCCGGATTGGTCGGGGATGACGGAGAAACACACCATGGACTGTTTGACCTGGGATTTTTACAAACCATCCCTGGTATCACGGTGTTGTGTCCAGCCAGTTTAGATGAACTTTCAGATATGCTGGAACGGGCTGTCCATCGCATGGATGGTCCAGTGGCTGTGCGCTACCCGCGCGGTGGAGAGAATTTTTATAGCGAAAATCACAGCGATGCCCCGGACTACCTACTGAAAGATGGTACTGATCTCACCATTGTCACATTCGGTACCTTGACAGGCAACTGTTTGGCAGTAGCAGACCGCTTACAGCAAGAGGGGATCTCCGCTCAGGTATTGAAACTCAATCAACTTGTTCCTCTGCCTACAGAACTAGCTCTGGATTGTTTATCAAAAACAAAGCGACTTTTAGTCGCAGAGGAATGTGTTACGCAGGGCAGTCCCGGTCAGGGGATATTAGCCGCTGCTGCTCAAAGTGGTTTGACGCTGGAGGGTGTTGCTGTGTGTTCCTGTGGAAAAGACTTTGTACCTCACGGAACAATTCCTCAGCTTCGCTCCCTGTGTGGCTTAGATATAGACTCTCTATATAAGAAAGCAAAAGAGGTGATGGAGCATGGCAGGTAAGAAAAGACTGGATGTTCTCCTGACAGAACAGGGACTGGCGGAAAGCCGCCAAAAAGCTCAGGCGATCATTATGGCCGGTCAGGTTTTCTGGGACGGAAGACGTATGGACAAAGCAGGGGCTTCTGTTCCTGAAACTGCGCAGCTGGAAATACGCGGGCAGACACTTCGTTATGTCAGCCGAGGTGGATTGAAGCTAGAAAAGGCCATGCAGACCTTTGATCTTCCCTCTTTGGAGGGCGTTACGGCCATTGACGCTGGAGCCTCTACTGGTGGCTTTACAGATTGTATGTTGCAAAACGGTGCAGCAAAGGTATACGCTGTCGATGTGGGATATGGGCAGCTTGACTGGAGGCTCCGCAACGATCCAAGGGTCGTGTGCATGGAACGCACCAATGTACGGTATCTTACCCCTGAAGATATTCCTGAACCTTTGGACTTTGGTAGCGTAGATGTATCCTTTATTTCCCTTCGTCTGATCCTTCCTGCTTTGCGAGGCCTGATGAAAGACAGTGGCCAGCTGATCTGTCTCATTAAGCCTCAATTTGAAGCCGGAAAGGAGAAGGTTGGAAAGAAGGGCGTTGTACGAGATAAAAAGGTCCACTTGGAAGTATTAGAGCAATTCCTGCGTCACGCAGAAGAGTGCCATTTTTACGTAAAAGACGTAACCTTTTCACCCATTCGTGGTCCAGAAGGCAACATCGAATATTTAGGGCAGCTTACCGTGGCAGAGCAGCCGCCTTACACCGGAGATTTAGCTGCCTTAGTTGAGGAATCGCACAAAAGATTGGAGGGGAATGAACCTTGAAGATCATCCTGTGTCCCAATCCTTTTCGGGATAAAGGGTTGAAAGCAGCCTACCAGGCTCAGCGCATTTTATCTGCTGCTGGGGCCAAAACGGAATACTGCTTTCCTTTTCCTGTAGAAAAATCGAACATCGGAGACATTGATCCTAGCATCAAGATCAAAGAAATGAAAACAGAGCTTCCAGACGCAGATTTTTTGGTCTGCTTTGGTGGTGACGGTACGATCCTCCACGCTGCCAAAGATGCCAGTAGCTTTGGTGTTCCTATTGTAGGAGTCAACATGGGTAGCGTGGGTTTCATGGCAGAGCTAGAGCAGGGTGAATTGTCTGATTTGACCCGGCTGGTCAGCGGAGAGTACACATTAGAGAACCGGATGCTTCTGGATGTGCGGGTGATTCGGGAAGGACGCGTTATTTTCCGTAGTACGGCCTTAAATGACGCTGTCATTACGAAGGGTGCTGTGGCACGTGTCATAGACCTGCAGGTCTATGGTGACAAAGTTCTAATCTCAAATGTTTTTGGTGATGGTGTCATTCTATCTACGCCAACTGGCTCTACGGCATATTCTCTTTCTGCCGGCGGACCAATTGTAGAACCGACCGCAGAAAATTTAATTATGACACCAATCAGTGCTCACACGCTGCAGGCCAAAGCTATGGTGCTGGATAAGAACCGTTTGATCGACATTGTGGTTCCAAAACAGAGTCGTAAAACAGCCTATCTTTCTGTCGATGGTGGAAAAGCGTTCAAACTCTTCTCTGGAGATACTGTGGAAGTCAGCCGTTCCAGGCGCTACTTATGCTTGGTAAAGCTGTCTGACAAGAGTTTTTACGAAATGATCAACCAGAAATTGGAGAGGAGGAGCCGTGCATGAAGGCTAGACGACAGGCTGAAATCTTATCCATTATTCAAGAGTATGACATCGAGACTCAGGATCAGTTGTTAGAAAAATTGCGGGATCGAGGGATGAAGTCAACACAAGCTACCATCTCCCGTGATATTAAAGAACTGCATCTTGTCAAAGAACTGACAGGACACAGTACGTATAAATACGCTGTTAGTGAGCGAAAAACCTCCCTAAACGTGGCGGGGCGTTTGAATACGATCTTTCGGGAAAGTGTTACTTCGTTTGACAGCGCTCAGAACCTTGTAGTCCTAAAAACCATGCCTGGTTTAGCCTCTGCAGCTTGTTCTGCGTTAGATGGGATGCATCTGCCCAACATGGTTGGTACACTGGCCGGAGATGACACAGCTCTGCTTATCATGCGAACCACGCAAGAGGCAGAAGATCTTTGCTTAGACATCATCAAGATGTTAGAAAAGAATCCGTGATCACTGCGAAAGGAGCGACAGATCATGCTTTCTCTCCTTCACATTGAGAATATTGCTCTGATTGACCAAGCGGATATCTCATTGGGATCTGGATTTAATGTATTGACTGGTGAGACAGGTGCTGGTAAATCAATTATCATTGATGCCATTAGTGCCGTATTGGGGGAGCGCACCAGCCGAGACTTAATCCGAACAGGGGAGAAGTCTGCTCTGGTCACAGCGCTTTTTCGAGATCTACCTTCTCTACCCTGGTTTCAAGAAACTGGAATTGGACCGGATGAGAATGGAGAACTTCTCATTTCACGCCGTATCCAGGGTGACGGAAAAAATATCTGCCGGGTGGGCGGTGTTCCCTGCACGGTCGTGCAACTTAGAACCTTGGGGAGTCAGCTCATTGATATTCATGGACAGCACGACGGGCAACAATTACTGGATGAGAGCTGTCATCTAGCTTATTTGGATAGCTTTGGTGAATTGGAACCGGCACTATCTGCCTATCGGGAAGAGTATGCTAAGTTAGGTGCCCTGCGCAAACAAATTGCCAGTCTGCAAATGGATGAGACAGAAAAGGCTCGACGTTTGGATATTTTACAGTTCCAGATCGATGAGCTGGAAAGTGCTCATCTCCGTCTTGGGGAAGAAGAAGAGCTGGACGAACGAAAAGCTATGTTACGCAGTGCAGATCAGCTGGTGGCAGCTGTAGAAGGTGCGTATCATGCTCTCTTCGGAACAGATAGTCAGGATGGAGCAGCAAGTTTACTGGCCGAAGCGGAAGGAAATCTAAGCCGAGTCTCTAATCTGTCTGCAGACCTTTCTCAGCTGTCGGAAAATCTGGCTGCTTTGCGTTATGGCACAGAAGATGCTGCGGAGCGTTTGCGAGATCTGAAAAATAGCTTTGATTTTTCTCCTAAGGAATTAGACCAAGTAGAGGATCGTCTAGACCATTTGCATCGCTTGAAAAAAAAATACGGTGCAACGGTGCGGGATATGCTGGATTACTTGAATAAGATCCGCCAGGAGTTGGATCAAATCGAACTGTCTGATGACTTGCTGATAAAACTGAAAAAACAGCGCAAAGCACAGCTTGCAATGACCAGAACCTTGGCAGAAACCCTCTCTGCCCAGCGGAAAGCTGCTGCTGAACGCCTGAAAGCCCGCATTGAAGAAGAACTTCGACAGCTGGATATGACAAAGGTAAGATTCCAAACGGAGTTTTCGCCCAAACCTGGAAAATTGGGTCTTGATGACACAGGAATGGATGAGGTCCGTTTTTTGATGTCCGCTAACGTGGGCGAAAACTTAAAACCCATCGCGAAAGTTGCCTCTGGCGGCGAACTAAGTCGAATCATGCTGGCCTTAAAAAATGTCCTGGCAGAAAATGATAATATCTGTACGTTAATTTTTGACGAGGTCGATACGGGGGTCAGCGGACGTGCCGCCGGAAAAGTAGCAGAAAAAATGAGCCGGTTATCTTTGACTTGCCAAGTATTATGCGTAACGCATCTGGCTCAAATCGCCGCTATGTCTGACTATCATTATTCTGTCCACAAGGAAGAGAAGAATGGTCGGACGTATACCAGTGTGGAAACCCTAGACCGCCCAGGACGAAGAGCGGAACTAGCTCGTCTGACAGGTGGTGCACACCAATCCGAAGCAATTCTGAAAGGTGCAGAGGAACTTTTAAAGGAAGCCGACGCATATAAGAAAAGCCGTTGACAAGGCAGAAGAAATAGTGTAGAATCCAAATCATATCAACGATATCGTTACTGTGATGAAGGGAAGAAGTAGCCTGCGTATTGCTGTGCAGAGAGCCTCCGGTCGCTGCAAGGAGGTCAGCATCGTCGGTGAAGCTACCTCCCGGAGCAGCTGCCTGAACCTCCATTGGAAAGTAAGGTATGTCGGGTGCGCCCGTTACTGCGCTCTGGATTCGGCTGTGCCGGACCCACTGAGGCTTCTGTCGTGAGGCAGAAGTAAATAGAGGTGGTACCACGATTTTTATCGTCCTCTGTCATATCCATGACAGGGGACGTTTTTAGGTTCCCTGTTTGATAAACAAGATGAAAGCAAGGAGAACATACTATGCAGATCTACGAGGAATTGAAAGCCCGTGGCCTGATTGCACAGGTTACAGATGAAGAGGAAATTCGAGAGCTGGTCAATAACGGCAAAGCTACGTTTTACATTGGCTTTGACCCCACCGCTGACTCTCTTCATGTGGGTCACTTTATGGCCTTGTGCTTAATGAAGCGCCTGCAGATGGCAGGCAACCGTCCCGTCGTCCTAGTGGGAGGCGGCACCGGTTACATTGGCGACCCATCTGGTCGAACGGACATGCGCTCTATGATGACTCCAGAAACGATCCAGCATAACTGCGACTGCTTTAAAAAGCAGATGGAGCGTTTCATTGATTTTGGAGAAGGGAAAGCCATTATGGTCAACAATGCCGACTGGCTCCTGAAGCTGAACTATATCGACCTGTTGCGGGACGTAGGTGCCTGTTTCTCCGTGAACAATATGCTGAGAGCTGAGTGCTACAAGCAGCGCATGGAAAAGGGCTTGTCCTTCCTGGAGTTTAACTATATGATTATGCAGTCTTATGACTTCTATCATCTTTTCCAAGAGTACGGCTGCAATATGCAGTTTGGTGGCGATGATCAGTGGTCTAATATGCTGGGCGGCACAGAACTCATCCGCCGCAAGCTAGGCAAGGACGCTTACGCTATGACCATCACTCTGCTCATGAACTCCGAGGGCAAAAAGATGGGCAAGACCGCTTCCGGTGCTGTGTGGCTAGACCCCAACAAGACCTCTCCCTATGAGTTCTATCAATACTGGCGAAATGTGGGTGACGCTGATGTGCTCAAATGCATCCGTATGCTCACCTTCCTGCCCCTGGAGGAGATTGATAAGATGGACAGCTGGGAAGGCGCTCAGCTGAACACAGCCAAGGAAATTCTGGCCTATGAATTGACCAAACTGGTCCACGGTGAGGAGGAAGCAAACAAAGCGCAGGAAACAGCCCGAGGTCTCTTTTCCAAGGGTGGTGATACTGCCAACATGCCCTCTACTGCACTGGTTTCCAGTGATCTGGCTGACAGTGTCATCGGTATCCTGGACCTGATGCTCAAGTGCGGTCTAGTCCCCTCTAAGGGAGAAGCTCGTCGGCTGGTCCAGCAGGGCGGTGTGGAAGTGAACGGAGAAAAGATCAAAGAAGTCTCTTCTGTTATCACTGCTGATCAGCTGGCCGGAGAAGGTCTGGTCATCAAAAAGGGGAAGAAGGTCTTCCATAGAGCTTATTTGGAAGGTTAATCTGTTCCCTACCTTATATTCCCGTACATACCAAAGAACCCCAGCGTGTCTTCTTTGAGGACCACGCTGGGGTTCCTTATAGTTTTACTTACTATAAATATAGAAAAATGCCCGCCTGTATCAAGACAAGCGGGCATTTTGACAATACAGACCTATCGGTTCGTCAAATACTGACGGACTAACTCTTGCAATAATTCATCTCGATCCAGTTTACGGATCAAGGTTCTAGCATTATTGTAGTTGGTAATGTAGGTGGGATCCTCCGACAAAATGTATCCGACGATCTGATTAATCGGATTATAACCCTTCTCTTTCAGCGCGTCATAGACAGCCATCAGCGTAGCGTGCATTTCTTGACTACGATCTTGGACTACTTGAAACTTTCGGGTGAACTCGGACTCCATTGGGTATCCCCCCTACGAAAAGAAATATAATTTACCACATACATGATACTCCTTACTGCGGAGAAAGTAAAGAGGGAATCCGAAATTTACCGAAATTTTTTCAGCGAAGCATTGCATCGAAATCCTTTTTTAAGCGCTCCAGCACCAGATTCACCTCGTCATCAGCCTCCTGGGCGGTCAGGCTGCGATCATCTGCCCGGAGGACCAGATTGAAGGCCACAGACTTCTTCCCGGTGGGCAGCTTTGCACCTTCATAAATATCGAACAGAGTAACATCCTTCAGCAGACCTTTGGCAGCGGCTTGGATGCTGCTCTCCATAGCACCCACCGTGACCGCTTTGTCCACCAAGACGGCAATATCACGCGTGACCGCAGGGAACTTGGGAAGCGGCTGGTATTCGGGATCTGCACCGCGGCTGGCAAAGAGAGCGTCGAATTTCAGGTCGGCATAGTACAGTTCAGCGTCTACGCCGTAGTTAGCAGCCACCAGAGGATGGATCTGACCCAGCGTGCCAACTTCCTGACCATTCACGTAGACCTTAGCGCAGCGGCCTGGATGATAGGAAGGATCGCTCTTTTCAGCCACATAGGTCACGTCTTCTGCCCGGATGCTGTCCAGGATAGTTTCGACAGCTCCTTTCAAGGTGAAGAAGGATTCCTCAGGACCATAGACGCCCAGAGACAGATGCTTTGGCTCGTCGGCCATGCCGTCTTCCCTCTCAAAGTAGGTACGGCCCAGTTCATACAGATGGGCTTCCTTGTTGCGATAGTTATAGTTCCTGGTCAAGATCTCCAGCATGGAAGGCATGACCGTGGTCCGCATGATGGAAGTATCCTCACCCAAGGGGTTCATGATCTTCATGGACTTCCGCAGAGGGGAGTCCTCAGGAAGACGGATCTTATCATAGTAAGTAGGGCTGATGAAAGAATAGGTGATGATCTCATCATAGCCCAGGCTGCGGCACACAGTGCCCAAGCTACGCTCCAGCATCTGTTCAGGGCTATAGCCACCGCGGGTAGTGACGCCGGTCATGGCTGTGGTGGGGATCTGGTTGTAACCATAGAATCGGGCTACTTCCTCGGCCAGATCGGAATAATGCTCTACATCACCGCGCCAAGAGGGGACTGTAATAATATCGCCATCCACACCGAAGCCTAACTCCTGGAGAATACGGCACATTTCAGCGGCATCAATGTCAGTACCCAGTAGTGCATTGATCTTGTCTGCCCGCAGCTTCAGTTGCTTGGGTTGGGGAACAAAATTTAAAATGTCGATGGTGCCGTCCAGCACTTCACCAGCGCCCAGCATCTCCACCAGCTCGCAAGCCCGGTTGACTGCGGGAAGAGTGTTAAGAATATCCAGTCCCTTCTCAAACTTAGCCGATGCTTCAGTTCGCATGCCCAGAGCAAGAGCAGTACGGCGGATAGATGTACCGTTGAAGTTGGCGGACTCAAACACCACGTCCACGGTATCCTCTACGATCTCGCTGTTCTCTCCACCCATAATACCGGCCAAACCAACAGCACGGTGTTCGTCAGCAATAACTAGCATAGAAGAATTTAGCTGGCGTACATTGCCGTCCAGTGTGGTGAGCGTTTCGCCGTCTTCGGCCCGGCGGACCACAATCTTACCGCCGTTCACATAACGGTAGTCAAAGGCGTGCATAGGCTGTCCATATTCCAGCATGACATAGTTGGTGATGTCCACGATGTTATTGATGGGACGCACACCGGAAGCACGAAGACGGTCCCGCATCCACTTGGGGGAGGGGCCAATCTTAACATTCCGCACCATACGGGCGGTATAACGGGGGCAGAGATCCGTGGCAGGTGTCTCCACGTCCAGTAGCTCAGTGAGGTTTCCTACGCCACCGCCCTTGACCACAGGCTCATGCTTGGCCATGGTCTTTCCATACGTGACAGCTGCTTCCCTGGCTAGACCGATGACAGACAGACAGTCGGGACGGTTGGGGGTGATCTCGAACTCTACTACATGGTCATCCAAGCCAATGGCCGTGCGGATGTCATCGCCGGGTTTGAGATCCTTGGCCTTCAGGTCAGGGTCAGAGTTCAGCAGGAAGATGCCATCCACGATGCTGTAGGGCCAGTCGTTGTCGGTCATGCCCAGCTCTTTATAAGAGCATAGCATACCGTTGGATTTCTCGCCGCGGAGCTTGCCCTTAGTGATCTTAACGCCACCGGGTAGGGTGCTGTTATGCTTTGCCACGGGAACTAAATCGCCCTGAGAGACATTCTGTGCGCCAGTGACGATCTGAATGGGGGCTTCTTCGCCCACGTCTACCTGACAAATCCACATGTGGTCAGAGTTCTCATGGCGCTTGATCTCCACCACGCGGCCAACAACGACGTTGGAAATTTCTTCACCCTCTATCTCTGTAATCTCCACTTTGGAGCCAGAGAGGGTCATATCCTCGGCAAAGGTGCGGTCGTCCACATCTACGGGGACGAATTCATTCAGCCATTTTCTCGACAGTAACATGATCTTCTCTCTCCTTTCTCAGAACTGCTCCAGGAAGCGGACATCGTTCTCAAAAATCAGCCGCAGGTCGGCGATCTTGAAGCGGCGCATAGCCATACGCTCCAGGCCCATGCCAAAAGCCCAACCGGAGTAGACCTCAGGATCGATGCCAGACATCTCTAATACCTTGGGATGGATCATGCCAGCGCCCAGCACCTCGATCCACCCTTCGCCTTTACAGGTGGGGCAGCCTACGCCACCGCACTTGTGGCACTGCACGTCCATTTCGCAGGAAGGCTCCGTGAAGGGGAAGTGGTGGGGACGGAAACGAGTCTTGGTGCCCTCGCCGTAGAGCTGCTCCATGACGGCATTCAGGGTACCTTTCAGATCGGCCATGGTGATGTTCTTGTCAATGACCATGCCTTCTACCTGGTGGAACATAGGGGAGTGGGTAGCATCCACCTCATCCTTCCGGTACACACGGCCGGGAGCAAGAATACGAATGGGCAAAGGCTTTGTCTCCATGGCGTGGACCTGCATGGGGGAGGTCTGGCTGCGCAGCATCACACGACTGTCCTTATCAAAATAAAAGGTATCAGACCAATCACGGGAAGGATGGCCTTCTTCTGCATTCAGACGGTCAAAATTATAGTAGGACAGCTCTACCTCTGGGCCATCCAGAATGGTAAAACCCATACCTACAAAGATGTCTTTGATCTCGTCCAGAGCCAGATACATGGGGTGCTTGTGGCCCATGCGTTTCTCTATGCCGGGAATGGTTACGTCCACAGCTTCGGCTTCCAAACGTGCCTGAAGTTTGATTTCCTCAATTTTTTTCTTTTGGCTATCGATTTCGGCGGCCAGCTTCTCTCGGACCTCATTGGCCAGCTGGCCGATGACAGGCCGTTCCTCAGCTGTGAGCTTGCCCATTTGCTTGAGCACAGCAGTCAGCTCACCCTTTTTGCCCAGATACTTGACCCGCAGGTTTTCCAAGTCAGCTGCCTCTTTGGCGTTGGCCAAAGCAGCCAGAGCATCTTGTTTGATTCTTTCTAGTTGTTCCTTCATACTGCATCCTCCAAAAAACGAAAAAAGCCTTTCTTCCCGATTATTACGGGACGAAAGGCAATTATCTTCCGCGGTACCACCCGAACCTTCGCACAGAGGGGCAAACCACTGTACGCGCTTCATTCGCCCGGTAACGGTGGACCATCCGTCAGCGTATTTCCCCGCCGAAACTCCAGGACGAACAAGCAGCAACTTCCCAGGATGGCTTTCAGCCGATGGCCCTCCCTCTCTGATGGAAACTGTAAAATCCGCTATTTTTCCCTTCATCGTTTTCTACAATGGTTCAAGTGTATCACAAAAAGACTTGAAAATCAAGCGCGAAAATCCTATAATGTAGAAGGGCAAGTTTCTTGTCCGCTTCCGCATAGTATTTCCTCAAAAAGGAGGAGCACGCCATGACCCAGGTAACACTTGATTTCGTCCGCCAATGTCTGCCGATCCGTGCACGAGACGGGCACAAAGGAACGTTTGGGAAAGTACATATTCTCGCCGGCTCTGTGGGATTTACTGGAGCCCCAGCTTTGGCTGCTTCCGGCGCGGTGCGTACAGGGTCTGGCTTAGTTTATCTATGGGTCGATCGTGCCATTTGGCCCGTTCTGGCTCTAAAATGCCAATCTGCAATGCCAGCACCTGTTCCTCCTTTTGGTGCGCTACTCAATAAAATGAACCAAAGTGATGGTGTTCTCATTGGTCCTGGCCTGGGTCGCAATCGAAAAAACGATGTCCGTACCCTTCATCTGGTTCAGCGCGTATCCGCTCCCATGGTGTTGGACGCCGACGGTCTAAACGCAGTGTCTGAGCATATAGATGTTCTGGACACCAGACGCGACCGACTGACAGTTCTGACGCCGCACGATGGGGAATTCTTCCGGCTGACGCACGGAAAGCCCATTGGTCCCGACCGTGCAGAAGCAGCTTCGGCTTTTGCTCTTCAGCATGGCTGTGTGCTGGTTCTGAAGGGGCATCGTACCATCACCGCTTTTCCGGATGGTGACATTTTTGTCAACACCTCTGGTAACCCCGGCATGGCAAAAGGGGGGAGCGGAGACGTACTGTCAGGGATGATCCTCTCGCTATTGGGCCAGGGTATCCCGCCCAAACAGGCAGTACCATCGGCCGTATGGCTCCATGGTAGAGCAGGGGATTTGGCTGCCCAGGCCTGGGGAGAGTATGGCATGACGCCTGGAGACTTGATTGGACAGATCCCAGCCGCCATCCTGCAAGCTATGGCCGCCCCGGTGGACTAATGACTGCAAGGGGGGCGCTTTTTTGCGCGGAAGCAACTTCCATTTTATGCCGGCGATTGCCGCTATCCTCGCTGTCGCTCTATGTAGCTGTACGGAAAGTCAAGAGGAAAATCAGCTAGCACTTCAGTTAAGGGAAGATTTTCTTTCCATGACCGGTTGCTCCGGGCAAATGGAGATTACCGCAGATTATGGCCAGCGCATATATTCTTACGCTGTTACCTTTTCCAGCAATGAGGAAACAGGAATGACCTTGGTTCTTACTGCACCGGAAGAGGTTGCTGGCATTACCGCCACAATTGAACACGGACAAACCAATTTGGTATATGATGGGGTCCGTTTAGAAACTGGCCCCTTAAATGAGGATGGACTTTCTCCTTTGGATGCCCTTCCAGCGTTGATCACCGCCGTGCAAAGCGGCTGCTTGATGGAATCTGGGAGTGAGCTGCTGGGCGAAACAGATACGCTCCGTTTATGCTACCGGGACCCAGAACAAACTTCGGGGGAGGGAACTGAAACCATCCTATGGTTTTGTAAAGATCGGAAAACTCTATTGCGAGGGGAACTTCTTAGCAATGGTTCCACAGTGATTCGTTGTAAGTTTTCTGCCTTTAATATCATCTCTACTAACACATAAGAGAAAGGATCGTGTGACACATGGACGCACAAATGAAACGCACTTGGGCAGAGGTAGATTTTGATAAACTGGCCCACAATTATCATGCTCTGAGAGGGCTTGCACCTGCAGGAACAAAGTACCTCGGCTTGGTAAAGGCTGATGCTTATGGCCACGGCGCTGTTCCGGTCGCAAAGAAGCTGGAAGAACTGGGCGCAGATTATCTGGGCGTTGCCTGCCTGGATGAGGCCATTGAGGTCCGCGAGGCTGGTGTGAAGACCCCCATCCTGATCCTGGGCTGCACCTCTTCTATCTATGCCGCAGAGCTGGTGAAGTATAACATTACTCAGGCCTGCTATGACCTGGAGTACGCGAAGGAGCTGTCTGCTGGCGCACAGAAGGCTGGCGGTACTATCACCGTGCACATTCAGTGTGACACCGGCATGACCCGCTTGGGCTTCATGTGCCACGAAGATACCATGGAAAAGTCCGCCAGCGAGATTATTGAGGCTGTGAAGCTTCCTGGTCTGAAAGCTGAGGGCATTTTCACTCACTTCTCTGATTCTGATGGTAGCGAGGAGTACACTATGCTCCAGTTTGGTCGTTTCCAGGATATCATCCAGAGAGTTCGTGACCTGGGCTATGAGTTCGAGATTCGTCACTGTGCCAACAGCGCTGCCACTTTGCTCTATCCCGCTACCTACCTGGATATGATCCGTCCTGGCATTGTTCAGTTTGGTCATTTCCCCGACGCCAAGATGGACCACGCTCTGTGCGACCTGGTTCCTGTCCTGGAGCTGAAGAGCCGTGTGGCCGCCGTCCGTGATGTTCCTGCCAACACTCCTGTCAGCTATGGCCGCACGAACACTCTGACCCGCCCCTCCCGTTTGGCTGTTATCCCCGTGGGCTATGGCGACGGCTTCTGCCGCGGTTTCTCTAACAAGCTGACCGTACTCATCAACGGCAAGAAGCTTCCTATCGTGGGCCGGATCTGCATGGATATGTGCATGGTCGATGTGACCGACGCTCCCGACGTAAAGGAAGGCGATGTAGCCATCCTTTACGGTAGCGACGGCACCAACGATCAGCCTGTCGAAGCTGGCGCTGAAATCATGAATACCATCTCTTATGAGTTGCTGTGCGTACTGACTAAGCGTATTCCTCGTATCTATTTGAATAAGTAAACTTTCTCTGTCAGAAAGGCAACATTGTTCCCGAAAAAGGCCATGTCGCATAGACTGGAGTGAGGAAGGGGAGCGGCGGGCTTCGGTCCGCCGCTTCGGCTTAAGGCGGCGTACTTTTTTCTTTTGTTGGGTATAAAGGCCGCCTGTCCGTGGGAGAATCATAGTGACCCGCGCTACATAGGATGTTTCCATCCTTTGCAGCGCAGGATACTACTTCCAGCGGAGTGTGAGCTTTGTGGATAATAGCGTTAAGCGTGGAGATATCTTTTATGCAGATCTTAGCCCTGTTGTGGGCAGCGAGCAGGGTGGGGTACGTCCCGTGCTGATCGTACAAAACGACACAGGAAACCGGCATAGCCCTACTGTCATCGCGGCAGCCATCACTTCCCAAACCGGGAAGGCAAAGCTACCCACCCACATCGAGCTGGCAGCCCGGCAGTTCGGGTTGCCCAAGGACTCAGTCATCCTTTTGGAGCAGATTCGTACCTTAGATAAAAAACGTCTGCGGGAGCACATGGGCCGAGTCGACGGTCCCATGATGCACCGGGTCGATGCTGCTATCGCGGTCAGCTTCGGTCTGCATCCAGATACTCTTGTCTAAAACCAGTGGTTACGGGCCTCCCGGCAATGCAGTATTCCTGCCGGGACAGCCCGTTCACGCAAGGGATGACGCACTTTGTCCTATCACGAGTAAAAAGGAGACCCTATGAAACCAAAGAAAAAGATTTTAGCTCTTTTGCTAGCCGCTGTGATCCTCACGGGAGGGATATCCGCCCTAGCCGCTGCAGGCACCTCGGACAACCCGCTGGTAACACTCAGTTACTTGACTGATACATTCAAAAAAAGTATTCTCGCACAGACGGACAGCAAACTGGCCGCAGCGCAAAGTACGTATGAGGCGAAACTAGAGCAAAAAATACAGTCTTCCGGCAACAGTGGGACTGCAATAGGAGCCTATTCTGTGGTGAGAATGACAAACGGCCAAACGTTAACCCTTAATACAAACTGTGAAGTGATGCTCCGAAGCGGTACAGTACAATACAGCGGCAATGCGCTCACGGACACGACATCTGGAAGCGTTTTAGCGCAGGGCAGCACTGTACAGAAAAACCATCTCTATTTTTCTGCCGATGGAACGGCTATACTTCAAGCCACTTCTTCTGTAACAATATTGATTCGCGGGAATTACCACATTAAATAGATTGGAACCAACAAGGGGCTGTAGCAAAAAACTGCTACAGCCCCTGTTTATTGCTTTGATCAGGCCAGAAAAATAGGTCTTGTGTAAAAAAGTGAAAAAATAGTATTTCTTGTTACCGCACAGGGCACCTGCCACTCCATCACCGACTTTATCCTAAATAATATCGCAGCATAAGAAAATTTCCATCCGTTAATTGGATGTCTCCTCTTCTATTTTTACATCAACGGCAAATCCATTAAACTCAACGCCATCTTCCAACGGAATTAGAAGGTATTTTCTACCATTGATGCGACGGGTCTCCACTAGATAACTATACTCTGGCGCAATCGATACAGATACATGTGGAGTTTTTATCTCTATTTTTTTCGCGTCAATCAAATTACTGGGATTTAACGCAGCGTTTTCACCGAACTGCTCCTGACACTCCTGCCGAAAATCAACGATCTGATCTTCTTGGACCCCACAATCTGCCAAGATAGTACCGATGCTACCGATGCTGACCGTAAGTGGTTCTGGGACTTTCCGCTCTTTGTGTTCTGCGATTTGAGAGGAGAGCTGTTCATGTACAGCTTGGACCACATCCAGGCTACAAGTATCCCCCAAGCTGTCTACTAGAGCATTTTGAAAGGCCACTTTTTGTTCTGGGGCAGACATGGGGGGCTCGGTATGAAACACTGCGTTCAAAAATTCCGGGTACAGGTTATCCGCTTTTCTAGAATAGAACAACGCATTGTATAAATTTGCAGCACGGTCATCAAAGGCAGGGAAGAGGAATCCTAACTCAGGCTGGACCACGGTTCGACCTGCTGTGCAATGGAACTCATTATCTCCAGGAAAATAGTTTAGTTCAACTTTCCCTTCTTTTACTGGGCAGATGGCACAGACAAAATAAGAGAATGTTGTTTCCAAAGCGTCCTCCTGTATCTCGCCATTTTTTCCGTGATGAGGGACATCATAAGCATCTTGCGCCAGCAGAATCAAATAGTTGCTGTGCTCCAAATCTAAAGACTCTATGACGGTTTCATAAAAGTTCTTCCGAGCCTGATCGTCACGTAGCGCAGACGAGCGAAGCTTCATCAATAAGCGGTGTTCCTCGCTGTCCATGACCTGCTGCGTTGTAAATGCAATATCGATTAAATTTTTTCCCATGGTGCCGGACATCGCTTTTTTCAAAAGGCTCAGATACTTTTCAGCCTCTTCTTGGGGCAGCATACCAAGGGATTCATTCAGGTCAGCTACAATCTCTTTTGCGCTGTTAACAAAACAGCCATAGATCCGGCTGACTGCGTTTTTATCCAGGCGCCAGCGGCGGCGCAGCTCACTCAATTCTTTTTGGTTCATAGATTGCTTCCCTTCGTGATTGGTTATCTCGTCCGTATTATAGCGGAAATGGACATAAAAATCAATCAAATCACTTTGCAGATGGAATGTTCCGGGAAGATTCCAGTTCTTTTCCATAGTTTCAGAAGGCGATTTCCCTCACAATGAGTATAGAGAAAAGATCCACAAGAAAGGAGCTTCCTACCATGGATACCACAAAAACCAACGGTACAGCACAACGTAAGAATAGGGCTGGAACTCGAAAAAACTTGCTTAAGTTCATGTTTTTCCTTTTTATACTGCACGCTATCGTAACGTTTCTTTCACATGGAACTGGTGTTGTAGAGACCTTCCGCTCTTTCCTCATCCACGTTTTCTGGCCGCCAGAGGGTTGGGCAGGAGAGACGCTACCTGTTCATCAACAGTTGGTACACGCTACTCTGACTGCACTCTGGTCCTTACCTTTTTGGAAAGTCTTTTGGTGGCTGTGCGGTTTTCCGATGCTCCCGCTCATGGCCGCCGTATTGATTGTACCAGAATTAAAATTTCCTGCATTCCTGCGGAGAAAACGGGGTAGTTACGTTAAGCCGACCGACCGCTATCGCAATGCCCCTGCTACGGGCCGTTTCGTTGCCCCCAGGCCCAGTTTCCGCCAGAAGCTTAACGCAAAGCGTCGGCTGCTTAAGCTAGAAAAACAGAGCGTTTATCAAGTAGCAACCCTGTGTCAGCGGCAACAAACAGCCTGCCTAGCAGAGGTTCTCTCAGATAATTTTCCAAATGGTTCAATTCATTTGATCCACGACCTTTCCGCATCCCCTAAATGGCTGTTCGGTCATGCCTTTCCGCAGGACATTCCCAGTCTTCTCCGCGAACTATCTCTCTCCCAAGACCGAAATGGCAAAGTCGGACTGTATTATAAAAAGGATGTTTTTCTGCAGACTGTACCTCTCGGAACCTTTTGGGCTTTTCTCAACCAGGAGGGGAAACTATGTTTGAGAAACACTAAGCCAGATCAGACGACTCGGAATGTGATCCAGATCCGGATCAGCCAAGGCTAATTAGAAAGGATGATTCTTATGACAAACATCGGACAAACCCTCTGCCTGGTCTGTGGGCAGATCAGCTGTGAGCAAGTCTTCTACTACAGTACTCTCAATGTGGCGATTACCGTCGCAAAAAATTGGCGGAACCAGTATACCGCTTTCGCTTCCACATCAGATGGGAAAACACTATTCGTCCAGCTACACGAAAAACCAACCATAGATAAAGACACTGGCACGATTTTGAAGCTGAAACTGGAGCTGGCTGTGCGTGGCAATAACACACCGCACTCCGTAACACTCCATGCCAGAAACCGAATCTGCCCTCACTGTCTGCGGAAGGGCCATATTACACAGCTCCCACCGCTGGCTGGGCAGGCACCGACGTTTTACATTGGACTGCTTGGGTTACCCAGTGTGGGGAAGAGTGTTCTTCTAAACGCTGCTTTTACCGGGAAAGTAGTTTCCATTCTGAATCAAGCCTTGCATGGATGCAAGCTGGAGACAGGGGTATCTCAGGAATCGTTACAGATCGATGCGACCCAGTTATCCGCTGATGCTATGGGGCTGCTCAAAACCGTGCGTGTTGTTGCCACCAACGGGAAGCTTGTGGCTGTTCTGCACTTCAAAGACAGCCCAGGCGAACTCTTTGATCCAGAAAAATACGGATCTAAAGCCTTTGAAAACCACTTTGAAACATTCGGTCAGTGCGATGCACTTCTCTACGTGGCGGACCATCACCAAGTGCAAGCAGAGGGGCTGCCACAAGGTACGTTACCCTGGGACCCTGACCGTTTTTTGCAGGAACTTCCTCGTAACCTTCCGACTGCGGTAGTGCTAACAAAAACAGATCAATTGGTAGAATATCTTCCACTTCGGAACAGCAGCGGAGATGTCTTGTTGAATCGTGCTTCTCCTATATTCCATACGATTCGGGCGCAGGAGATCCCACAGCAAATGCTCTTGGCACGGCACCTCCTGCTACAAATGTTGCCATCCGTTGCCGTATCCTCTCTGTCCAGTAACGAGTTGGCCGGTTACTTCTTCGTCTCCTCCGGGAGAGAGCGAAAAGACAAGACCTTTGATTACAACGTTGGCTATAACCAGCACTTGCCTTTCCTGTTTCTCCTGAATGCCTTGGGTCTGGGCAGTTTTCTGAGAGAGGAGGGGGTATAATGATCGCCTACTTATATGCTTATGGAAAGCAAAAAAGCTTACACTATGGCACAGCCCTGATTGCCAAGGATCTACTTCCTGTTCGCGGCGAACTGGAAACGTTGTCCGCTTACCAAGGCCATCAACAGGGGGAACGGAGTTTTCGTCACGGTTATTTAGACAACGGCATGGAGTATTTCTCCTTTGCCTATGCTTTGCCGAACGGAGGAAGCACAGACCAGCGTGGACAAGTGGAAGTCTATACCTTAGTCCTCCAAAAAAACTCCAAATTTTCTCTGACCAGTACATCTCTGTCCGATTTATATGCGTTACAGCGGGTGAATTTTACGGACTTAGTCAACAGAGAGATCTCTGAGATTGACCTGGATGATATACTAAAGCAGTCAACATCAGTTGCTCCACTTCCTGACCCACCAGAAGCGTTGGTTCAAGCTATCTTAGCTACCTTGCTCTATCAAGGTGCAAAGGGCGGAACCCCCTACCTGCTTGCACTTTGTCAGCCGGAGGAACTTCTACGTGCGATTGCTGCGCTACCTGATTGGCTTCGTGATACAGTAACCTTTAACACTGATGTACAGTCTCTTGCTGACGAACCATTGGGAACCATAAATACTTGGAGTAAAGCTGCTTGGCAGAAAGCGGAACGCAGTAATTTCCATGGTACTTCCTACTATGAAACGCGCTTTCTTTATCCCGGCGAAAATGGCGTTACCTTCTCTGCCAACGGTGTAGAAATTCTTGCCAAGCGTTTTCTCCGCATGCCGCGAAAAATACAGGAGCAGACAGCAGAACAAGCAAAGTATGACCTGCACAGTTTGTATCGCTTGTTGCGCCGGCAAGAACAGGAAGATGAGAACATACTTTCAGCAAAGCCCACGCAGAGAAAACGAAAACAGTGCTCTCGTCATATCATCGGACCAGTATTACTAAGTAGCCTGCTTTTTTTGGCTGGCCTTATACTCCTGATCATTGCTGCTTTTTGGCTACCAAATAGTAGCTCATGCTTCCTCCGTCTTCAAATCACAGAAGACACCGTGCTATTTTCCAGTGCGGTTGTACTTGGATATGCCTTGAGCTGGGGAAGTACACAACTCCTTCCACCACGGATCTGGTTGAGCTTTTTTCATACGATCACGCGATTCCGAATTCCTCGTTCGTTGCCAGGAACTTATATCATAATACTTCTTCTCTTGTATTTTGCTGGACAGAGTCAGACCACGTTTTCTTATATAGATGGTGTTTACTCCCTCCATCTGTGGCTGGGAGGAAGCCCCGACCGGCTGCTCTGTGGAAACCTGATCGGGATGATCCTTTTGGTCGTCAAGCAGCTTCGTGAAGTGCAGAAAGGAGAGCAGGATGATTCTTAAATTTCTCTGTCTGGTCCTTGGTTTGGCCATGATAGGCGCATCTTTTTACCAGAGTTGGGAGGAGGGGCTTTGGCAAAAGCAAAAACTTGTCCATTTATTCTGTGCCTATTTGGAAGATAGCTACGGCCAACGCTATCCCATCACAAGCGATTTGACTGTAATTGGAAGCTCCCACCGGCTGGCAGACATTGTCCCCTCTATTCCTGGTGCAAGAAGTCGACAACAGTACCGTTCCTTATCTGGTATACCTAAAGTCTGCTGTCAGATCGTATGCGAAAACAATCACTTCTATTTGGAGAATGCCCATCAGAAAACGCTTCTTTACCACGGAAGCGAGATCCATCTCAATGCAAACTATTCACTCTATTTCTACGAAGGAGACCTCATGTATGTTACACCGAACTCATAACACTAGAGAGTGGATGTTGGTTATTGCGTTTAGTGTCTTTACCCTGTGTTTCATGCTGTGGGTCCTGCTGGAGAGCAGGGGAACGGTTCAGTATCCTCAGTGGCACACAGTGAAAGGACATGACTATTACCAAGTGTTTGACCGCACTCTCCTTCCGATCTTTCCAATCTGTGTTTTCACGGTTGACTTGTTTGTTGCAGGCCTTACGCTATGGGGATTGCATCGGGGGGCATATTTGGCCAGCTTTTCCATTGGGTTAGGTACTCTGTTGCTGATGGGGATAAGCTGTCAAATCTTCTTTGAGGGTTTTGGAAAATATCTACTCACCCTGATCAGCGGCTGTGTCATGTTGATTGGTGCCTGCTGGCTGAGCCGCCACCCCAGAATCGCGCTCACGAAGCGACTACATATACGGCATGCCATTGCTGCTATGATTGTGCTCCTCATCCTTCTAAACGTGGTATTTGGTAAAACGATCAATGGTAGCCGCGCTTGGGTCTACTTCGGTCCATTGCATTTTCAACCGGGAGAGTTGTTTAAGCCGTTACTCGTTTTGTATGGGGCATTCTGTTTTCCATGTCGCCAAATCAAGCAGTTGTTTCCGTTTTTAGCGTTATCTCTGAGCGTTGTCCTCCTGCTTGTCTTTATAAAAGATTTAGGAAATGCTGCGATCATCAGTGTATTAATGCTTGTAATATGCTGGTACTTGTCAGATAAACTGACGCTCACCGCCGGTCTTTTAACAGCCGGAATTTCTCTTGGAACGATCGCACTTCACTTTCGGCCTGCTTTGCGAAATCGCTTCAATAGCTTCCAGGCATTGGCTTCTGGAAGCGGGCAGCAATACGACGGTTTGCTCGCCATCCTCCACAATGGTCTGCATGGAAGTGGTTTAGCAGAGGGAAGCGGGTACTTACGGTCCACATGCGTAACAGCTGCCTACAACGACGTGGCTGCACTGCTGCCAATCAGCATCTTTGGTATCGGCTTTGCTGTGTTATTGCTCTTCTCTCTCATCGTACTATTGTTATCTCCCGCTAGAAATTCCGGTCATTCGCCATTTTTGCTGGTCTTGCAAAGCGGTTGCGCGGCTATTTTGTTCGCTCAAGCTGCATTGAATTTAGGTGGCTCTCTGAATGTTTTGCCTTTGACCGGTGTATCGTTCCCAATCCTATCTTCTGGCGGCAGTTCTATGATTGCCAACTTTTCACTTATCGGTTTTCTTATAGGAGGGTTTACTTATGAAACAGAGACTGCTTTGCAAACGCTGCATGTTTCTTATCATGGCACTGGTTCTTCTGTCCCTCTTCGTCACAGGTATCGCAAATTTGTTGCAACATGCAGACGAAACGCTAGACGCTATGTCCGTCAAAGCGTATCAGGATTTCGCAGATGGTAATGCAGGTGCTATGGGCAGCGTCTATGACCGTAGTGGCAGCGTGCTGTGGAGCCCAGAACAGCCAGCCCAAAGAGCTTTTTACTCTTTGCTGGGCGCACCATATCAAATGATTCAAAATAGCGTTATCTTCCAATATCAAACGGAGTTGCTGGGCAAAGAAGCCTACTCAGCTTGGCAGGGAGCTAAGAGCCTAAACGGAAGTGGAAGTGACCTTTTTCTCACGTTAGATGCTAACGCACAGCAAACAGTCAGTAACCTGTTAGAAGCAAATGGCGTTTCTGGTTTGGTTGCTGCCTGTAACGCCTCTACAGGTGCATTGCGGTGCTTAGTCTCTACCCCAGCCGCTGGACCGGATGAGGTCGTGGATACTCTACCGGATGGGGCTCTGCTCAACAAGACATTGGATACGATAACCCCAGGGTCTACGATGAAGCTTGTCACCACAGCACTTCTCATAGAGCAGGCTGAAGAGAATATATTCACGTACCGATATACCTGCCATGGCAGCGATACCCTCGCTGCCGATGGCAAAGCAATTACCTGCAGTACCAAACAGACGGAGCAGGATATTACCAGTGCCTTAGGCTATAGTTGTAACACATTTTTCGCAAATGTGATTCAAACTTACCTTTCACCAGAGGAGACAGCAAAAACATTACAGCGTTATGGTTTTATGAAAGAAGGGAAATACTCTAACCTAGGGAAACTGAACTATGAAACCTCCTCCATTCTGTTCCAGGACATGACATTTGCCTCTGTATGGTCTCTGATTGGACAAGTTAGTGAAGTGTCTCCTTTGGATATGCTCCGCTTTACCAGCGCAGTTGTTCACAGTGGGGATGCCCCAACATTGTATTTGGTGGATCGTCAAAGTAACCGGACACATGATAAACTCTTAGGCCAGTTTGAACCGGAGCATCAAAATATCATGGCAAAAGAAACTGCGGATACCGTCAAGGAAATTTGGTTTAATTCCTATGACACATATTATGATAAAAGTAGCTATCCAGACTCTGTTACTGCCGCAAAAACAGGGACAGCAGAACAAGGAACATGCGAAAACAAAAAGATTGATAAACTACTTCTGGGCTATTCACAGGAAAAAGACCTTGTTTTTTTCATTGCTCTGAAAAATTGGAACATAGAACTGATAACACCACAGACTGTGAGCCAAGTTTTATTGGAGCAGCTGGCGGAATAATTCCAAAGATTTTATGCTCCAATCAACAAAAGTTCTGTTATACTAAGCTCAGAAAGGAAGCGATACGCATGACAAACTCCTGGAATTGGAAATTGATCCTGGAAGCTACGGTCTATGCAAAAGGTAGCCGATCCGGCATGTATTCCTTGTTCGGCGACGCCTTAGAACGTGCCAAGGAGCTTCCGCCGGAAATAATTCTAGTGCCACAGCTTCGCAGACAATTTGAAGACGAAGTAAAGGAAAACTCAAATGAAGAGTTCTCGTCAGAACGATACCAGTATAACAAACAGAGGCCTTCTACAACAGGAATGCATTGTTTGAAATACCTTATGCTGCGCATCGGCCTCTTAGGGTGCTCCCAGGCAGAATGGGAACGCTTCTTAGCGTATGCAGAGAAAGAAAATTTGCCGCTGCCTTTGATTGGACAACGAAGAGAGGATTACATATCAAATCTCTTAGCCCAGATCTTTCCTAAGTGCTCCACGATGCAGCTGCGAACCTCAGATGCTTTTTGGTTGCCTGTCTCTGCTCCTGTTGCGATGGTACCGTTTGATGGAAGTCAATATGAGAATAGGGACTCCTGTTGCTATCTTCTAAATCCTTCGCACTTGGAAAATCATTCTTTCAAAGGACAGATACCCTTTGATGATCTTTTCTGCGGACAGGATCTGACCAAAGTGTATGTGAGCGACGACCCTTCTGGACAAGGCAACGAGATCAATCTCCGTTATAAAAATCTTCTTGGTTCTCCGAGCAATGGAGAAGAGGAGTTTCAAGCTGGAAAACAACTTAAAGTTTTCTTCCAGAACAGTTTAAGTGGAGCACAGTATTTTGCGCACGGGGCAGAAGAAATCCGCTATTCTCTTGAACAAAGCTGCAACATTCTGGAACCCATATTTCAAACGCATGAGAAGGTTCAACTGACACAGTATCCATGGTTTGAAGCAATGCTGCAGGAAGAAACCTCTCTATTTTCCTGGGCGCAGCAGTATACCGAAGAAATAGCTCAGTCTGCTCGGTTGAGGTATACCTACCATCCTCCTAAACTCTTCTTGGATCAAATCGACCTTGCGTATGACAGCGATATATTGACACTGACTTTCTCTCATAACGGCTATCTTGAGCAGCGTGTACTGCGAAAGTATCTCGACAAGTTAAGGAAAAAATGGAAAGTCAAAAGTTCTTTAGAGGAAGAAGAGGTACAGTTTCTCTCTTTATGGAAGAATAGTTTGGCTGAAGACTATCACGGGTTCAGCCAACGAAAACCAGAAGAGAAGCTATGGGCCAATGTGGGAGGGGGCTGCTGGGTCATTACCAAGGATGGATATTTAGTCCTATCCTATCGTGGAAATCGCGTTGGGGAGATCCCAGGGATCTTTTCTTACAGCGCTTCCGGCAGTTATGACTACTTTTCTCATGACGGAAGCACACAAACTCCACAAGATGCCATGGCAAAGGAACTGAAGGAGGAGCTAGGTGTCTTAGAGACAAACACAGCAGATGCAGTACGGCTCATTGCATTGGGCATTGACACAGAACGATACCTGATTCAGTTTTCTTACCTTTGGGAGTGTCCATACACTGCTCAGGAACTCAATATGCGGAAAGTCAATTTTGCTTCCCGGCAAGGAAAAAGTGAACAAGTCACGCTGTTTGCGCCGTTGCACCGAGAACTGCATAGAGACTATTTGAAGCTCCTGAAAACTGTCCGGTTTGAGCCGGGAGCTGCCTTCAGTCTGAGCCTTCTCCTGCAGAAAAAGTTTGGCTGGCCATTCCAAAGATAATGGCATAGATAGGAGGAGTTTACAAACAATGAAACTATCCTGCTTGAGTTCTGCGACTCGTCCTGGGGACAAAGCATATAACGAGGATGCCTTGTTGTTAAATGGTGCCTTTTGTGGCATTTTTGATGGTGCGACCGGTCTAACAAATTCTGCTCCCGTTATGTCAAATTATCCTAGTGATGCGGCTTGGTTCGTTGAAGAAAGTAAGCAATATTTGGAACTGCATCTTCAGGACACGAGCCAAACGATCCAGCAGCTTTGCCAAAAGGCGATGGCAGTTTGCCGAAGCCGATGGAAGGGGGCTATATCTGTTGATGCGATCCCTTCTGCTGGCTTTGCAGCAGTCAGGCAAAACGGCACAGTGTTAGAATGTTTCTGTCTGGGAGATGTGAGCCTATCTGTGCGCTTGCTATCTGGTGCATTTCTGTATTTCCCAGAGCAAGAGCTATCTTTGCTGGATGAAACCGCTCTACAGGCTGCTATAGCCTATCGTAAGGAGGGTCATAGCTGGGCAAATGCAGTTACACACATTCGTCCACTGCTTCAAAAGCATCGACGAATGAGAAATCAACCTGGTGGATATTCAGCTCTGGATCTTCTGGGCCATTGGCTCAACGCCAGGACTGTAAATCTTCCTTTTTCTCAGATTCGCTCTATCTTTCTCTGTTCCGATGGCTTTGCCCAATTGATCGATTTCGGCATAGCCAAGGATCTCAGCGACTTGCACCGAAGAACAGAACAAGAGGGTGTCAAATCGCTTCTCTCATTGCTTACACAAGCCCAACAGACAGACCAGAACTGTGTCAAAGTGCCGCGTTTTAAGCGCATGGATGATGCCACTGCTGCCATACTGCAACCGAAGGATTGCAGCACCTTGCAATCTTTGCTATAATTCAGGCAAAAGAAATCTACCCAGGTACTGTCTCCCCATACGGCAGAATACAATAGCAGGGGAGGGATGCCAATTGTGGAATGTACGACATTTCGTTTTACTCCGATGGACCATAATTTTTCTCGTGTTCTTATTCTCTGTCATTGGCTTAGTGGAATGGCAAGCCTGTAAATCAGCCTGGCCAACCTTTGCCCGGATGAGCCAGCAAACTCTAGTAATCGATCCAGGCCATGGCGGAGAAGATGGTGGTGCTGTCGCCCCAAATGGGCAGATTGAGAGCCAAATCAACTTGGCCATTGCGTTGGAGTTAGAGCAGTTGATGGGCTTTTACGGTGTTCCTACTGTCATGACACGTAGTACAGATATTTCAATTCACGACACAGAGGCACGAACCCTTCGAGAGAAAAAAGCATCGGATCTGCATAATCGCGTCGATTTGATCAATCAAATTCCAAATGCAACACTCCTCAGTATCCATCAAAACGCTTCTCCCAACACTAGTTACAAGGGTTTACAAGTGTTTTATGCCAACGAATCTCTCTCACTGCCACTGGCACAGGCTATGCAGAAAAGCCTGAACGACGTATTGGCACCCGAAAAACGGCGGACGCCTCAGAAAATTTCAGCGTCTGTCTATTTGATGAATCACATTTCTTGCTGTGCTGTATTGGTCGAGTGCGGTTTTTTATCTAACCCAGAGGAAGTTGCCCTGCTTCAGCAACGAGCCTATCAAATGAAACTGGCAATGACCATGGGGGCTTGCTATCTGACCAGCGAGACCCTACACGAAGGAGAAACCCATTTATGAAAGCAAAAACGATTTTTTACTGCACACAATGCGGCAACGAAACCCCAAAGTGGCAGGGCCAATGCTCTGCCTGTGGTTCTTGGAATACCATCGTAGAACAGCCTAGCACTGCTAAGGTCAAAAGGGGAAGCGTGAAGTCTGCGATCCAAATGGGACCTGCTCGAAAACCAAAGCTGGTCGCTGAAATGACGCTGGACCAGGAGATCCGCTTTCCTACGGGACTAGCAGAGCTGGACCGCGTTTTGGGTGGCGGAGCAGTACAGGGCTCCCTGGTTCTCATCGGCGGCGCTCCGGGAATCGGCAAATCAACGCTGATGCTTCAAATCTGCAATGAATTATGTAAGTCTGCCAAAGTTCTTTATGTGTCTGGCGAGGAATCGGAACGGCAACTTAAACTCCGCGCTCAACGTCTTGGGGTAGGAGAAATGGAGTTGTATCTCTTCGCAGAAAACAACTTAGAGCAAGTTGTTGCCGCAGTAGAAGAGACTACCCCTGATATTCTCATCGTAGACTCTATTCAAACGATATATAACGGAGACCAGACTGCATCTCCGGGCAGCATTTCTCAAGTAAAAGAGTGTACTATGGCCTTGATGCAGCTGGCCAAGGGCAATGGTATTACAATTTTTGTCATCGGCCATGTAAACAAGGAAGGCAATCTCGCTGGCCCTAAGGTTCTGGAACATATGGTAGACTGTGTGCTTTATTTTGAGGGAGACCGCCACATGTCTTACCGAATCTTACGAGCCGCAAAAAATCGATATGGAGCAACGAATGAGATCGGCGTGTTTGAGATGGACGACACTGGGCTACGGGAAGTTCCAAATCCCTCTCAAATGCTGCTGGAAGGCCGTCTAACAGACGAACCAGGGACTTGCGTCACTTGTGTCATGGAAGGGGCTAGACCAGTCTTGGCAGAAGTACAGGCCTTGCTGACACCTTCTGCGTTTGGAAACCCCAGACGTAGCACCAATGGCTTTGACTATAATCGGGCCATGCTGCTTATGGCTGTGTTGGAAAAACGGGGTGGGCTGTCTGTAAACACCTGTGACGCCTATTTGAACGTGATCGGTGGTCTTTACCTAGACGAGCCTGGTGCAGACCTAGCAGCCGTACTGGCGCTGGCTTCCAGCTTCCGAGACAAGCCTGTTCCAGCCGACCTTGTGGCGGTAGGAGAAGTCGGCTTGACAGGAGAACTTCGTTCTGTCTCTGCCCTGAACCAGCGTCTCTCTGAAATTCACCGCTTAGGTTTCAAAAAGTGTCTGGTGCCCAAACGACACGGAAAACAAACTATCGTACCTCCGGAAGGTTTACAGCTTATTCCGGTACAAAATATCCGGGAGGCATTGGCCATCTTGCTGTGAGGTGTGGTAGGGGAGAAAATGAACACAGTCGTGTTCCATCTCTGGCTGTCCGCCAGATCCAGCGCGGGATAGGGTGCAACGACCTTCTCTCTGATAGATACAAGGGTCTGTACAGGGGATTAATGTCATGCGTCTCACCTGCTTTCATCTTGCTTTCGTTCCGTGAAGCTGTGAATTATAGTATCTCCGAAATTCCATAAAAAATCGGACACAAAACGGTTTTCCCGTCCTGTGTCCGATTCTTAATTTTGACTAGAAAAGATAGTTACTCCTCATCTTCCTCTGGGTCAGGAATTTTGACCACCCGAATCTCCAATGTGCGGCGATGATCGACCCTCGTCACAGTCACATCCAGATTTTCATAGATAAAATGATCGCCTTCTACTGGGACCCGTCCCAGTTCTTCTAAGATCCAACCGCTAATCGATGCAGAATCAATATCTACCGATCGAGTAGAGAAACGATCGAACAAATCATCTAAGCTGGCAGAGCAGGAAATCAGATAACTGCCATCTGGCTGAGGCTTAAACTCTTCGATAATTTCATCGTGTTCGTCCCAAATCTCACCCACCAGTTCTTCTAATATATCCTCCATCGTAACGATACCCATGGTACCTCCGTACTCATCGACAACTACAGCCATGTGAGTCTTCTTCATCTGCAATATACGCAACAAATCTGATATTTTAGCTGTCCCGGTGGTGTAATGTACTTTACTGATGAGACTTTTTATATCTGTGTGGTTATGGTACCGAGCAGAGAAAAAGTCTTTCTCATGAACAAGGCCGATGATATTATCGATCGAATCGTGATAGACCGGAATGCGGGAGTAGCCATTCTCTGCAAACAACACCGCAAGCTCTTCCATGGTGATCGTATCTGGGGCAGCGACAATATCCACACGGGGTGTCAGGATTTCTTCCACTTCCATGTCGTTGAACTCGATGGCAGCGCGGATGAGTTCGCTCTCATGGTGCTCCAACCCACCCTCGTTTTCTGCCTCCTCTACCATAGTGATAAGTTCTTCCTCCGTAATGCCCTCCTCCTCCGAAGAGCGGAAGAGACGCATCGCAGCTTTTTGGAAGAGACTGAAAAACAGGTGCAGGGGAGTCAGCAGGATGAGACAGACTTTTAATGCGGGAGCGGCTTTGATACAGAATTTTTCTGCCTGGTCATTAGCCAGGGTTTTCGGAGCAATCTCCCCAAAAATAAGCACCAGTACAGTGAGTACAATGGTAGAAGCTACAGGACCGTAACCCTCACCTAAAAGTTTGGTAAAGAGCACTGTGCCAAGGGTCGCTGCAGTCAAGTTTACAATATTATTGCCAATCAGGATGCAGGAGAGTACTTTGTCATAGTTCTCCAACAAGTCCAGGGCTTTTTGTGCACGCGGATTTCCGTCCTCGGCTTTGTTTTTTAGCCGGACCTTGTTGACGGAGGAGTAGGCCGTCTCCGTAGAAGAACACCACGCAGACAGGGCAATTAGGATGACTAGGATCACGATAATTGCGATACAGGTACTGTCCATAAGGGACACATCATCTCAACTTTCCAATATAGATTTCAAAATTGGGGGTGTGTAGTATCTGGCGGAAGAAAACAAACCGCAAGTCTATCATCTTTTTTAGCATACCACACCTACCGCCTGAATGCAAGAAAAGAACGAAAATTCGCTGCTTGAAGGGTGGAATATTCTTTTGCGATAATTTCTGCATTCTAAACGCAGAAACCATTTGCCAAACGGCGAAAAAGCAGGTATACTGCCTAAAGACGATAAGAAGGAGGGCATGTGCCCATGGAAAAACTGACCTTTGTGATCCCCACGCTGCTGGGCGTCGAGGGCTTGACCGCCAACGAATTGCGGCGGATGAATATGGAGGGAGTCCGGGTAGAAAACGGACGCGTTTTCTGCCAGGGAGGTCCCCAGGACATTGCCAGGTTGAACCTGCAGCTAAGGACTGGGGAACGGGTGCTTATCTTACTGGGCACCTTTCCGGCACAGACCTTTGAAGACCTGTTTCAAGGAACCAGAGCCTTGCCTTGGGACAACTTTATTCCAAAGGATGGCGCGTTTCCTGTGAAGGGATTTAGCCTGAATTCTGCGTTGCACAGCATACCTGCCTGCCAATCTATTGTAAAAAAAGCCGTGGCGACCCGTTTGGGCCAGGTATATTATCAGGAGACGCTTCCAGAAAATGGTGCTCTGTATCAAATCCAATTTTCCATAATGAAAGATGTGGCCTCTCTCATGCTGGATACTTCTGGGGCTGGATTATATAAACGCGGCTACCGGGCGGTTGGCGTAGCTGCACCTCTTCGAGAGACATTGGCGGCTGCTATGGTTCTGCTGTCCGGATACCGGGGGAGGGATCCGTTCTGTGACCCCTTCTGCGGTTCTGGAACCATTGCCATCGAAGCCGCGCTCATTGCTAAAAATCGTGCTCCTGGGCTGAACCGGACCTTTGCCGCCCAGAAATGGGCTTGGCTGCCCTCTCAGGTCTGGGTCGATGGGGCAGGGGAGGCCATGGATCTGGAATTTGACGGGGACTATGACGTTTGGGGTGGGGATATTGACCCCTCTGCGGTCCGGATCGCCCAGGACAACGCTGTGAAAGCGGATGTGGAGGACCTGGTTCACTTTGAAGTTGCTGACGCCCGGTCGTTTTCCCGTCAGGAGCCCTATGGCCGCATCGTGACCAATCCCCCATATGGTGAACGTCTGATGGAAAAGCAGGAGGCCGAGGAACTTTACCGAGATTTTGGCAGGGCAACAGAAGGACTGCCAAGCGGATGGCGAATCAACCTTCTTTCCTCTCACACAGAATTTGAACGGACCTTTGGGCGAAAGGCCGACAAAAAACGGAAATTATATAATGGTATGATCAAGTGTGATCTGTTCCAATACGATGTCAAGCGGGGGAAGAAAGGCAGAATCAGCGGCTAAGACCATCGTTTGTAAAGTTGCACAAAAACGAAATTCAAATGCCCTTCCTTTTCAGAAGTTTCAATGTTGCGGAATTGGCAAAGGAAGGGTATTATAATACTTGTGTTAGCACTCAGATAAAAAGAGTGCTAAACTCGAACCAGTCAAAACTATTTTGTACATAGATTGAAGGAGGAACCCCAAAATGACATTGAAACCTCTGGCTGACCGCGTTGTGATCAAGCGCTTGGAAGCAGAAGAAACCACCAAGGGGGGCATCATCCTGACCGCTGCTGCGAAGGAAAAGCCCGACCTGTCTGTTGTTGTGGCTGTTGGCCCTGGCGGAATGGTCGATGGAAAAGAAGTGAAGATGATTCTCAAGCCCGGTGACAAAGTCATCACCAGCAAGTATATGGGAACTGAGGTCAAGATCGACGGCGAGCAGCTGACCATCGTCAAGCAGAGCGATGTCGTCGCCATCGTGGAAGACTAATTACCTTACATCGGAAGGAGATCATAGATTATGGCAAAAATGCTGAGTTATGGAGAAGAAGCTCGTCAGGCACTGGAGCGTGGCGTTGATAAGCTGGCCAATACCGTAAAAGTCACCCTCGGTCCTAAGGGCCGCAATGTGGTTCTGTGGAGAGCTTATGGCACCCCCCTGGTCACAAATGACGGCGTGACCATCGCCAAGGAGATCGAGCTGGAAGACCCCTTTGAGAACATGGGCGCCCAGATGGTGAAGGAAGTCTCTACCAAGACCAACGACGTGGCCGGCGACGGCACCACCACAGCTACTCTGCTGGCCCAGGCCATCATTCATGAGGGCCTGAAGAACCTGGTTGCCGGGGCCAACCCCGTTGTGATGAACAAGGGCATGGCCAAGGCAACCAAGGTCGCTGTGGAGACCATTAAGAAGAACTCTCAGCCTGTTAACGGCAGCGAGGATATCGCTCGTGTCGGCACCGTTTCTTCCGGTGACGAGAAGATCGGTACCTTGATTGCTGAGGCTATGGAAAAGGTCGGCGCTGACGGCGTCATCACCGTGGAAGAGTCCAAGACCGCTGAGACTTACAGCGAGGTCGTGGAAGGCATGCAGATCGACCGTGGCTTCCTGTCTCCCTACATGGTCACTGATACCGAGAAGATGGAAGCTGTTCTGGACGATCCTCTGATCCTGCTGACCGACAAGAAGATCAGCAATATCCAGGAGATCATCCCCCTGCTGGAGCAGGTCATTCAATCTGGCAAGAAGTTGCTCATCATGGCCGAGGACGTAGAGGGTGAGGCCCTGTCTACTCTGCTGGTCAACAAATTGCGTGGCACCCTGAACGTCCTGTGCGTCAAGGCCCCTGGCTTCGGCGACCGCCGCAAGGAGATGCTGCAGGATATCGCTATCCTGACTGGTGCTACCGTGATTTCCAGTGACTACGGCCTGGAACTGCACGACGCTACTTTGGCTCAGCTGGGTACGGCTCGCCAGGTGAAGGCTGGTAAGGAAACCACCATCATCGTCGATGGCGGCGGTGCCTCCGAGGCCATCAAGGAGCGTGCTTCTATGATCCGCAACGAGTATGACCGCTCCACCTCCGAGTATGACCGCGAAAAGCTGCAGGAGCGTCTGGCTCGTCTGGCTGGCGGCGTGGCCGTTATCCGTGTGGGCGCTGCCACTGAGACCGAGATGAAGGAGAAGAAGCTCCGCATTGAGGACGCTCTGAACGCTACCCGCGCTGCTGTGGAAGAGGGCATCGTTGCCGGCGGCGGTACTGCTTACGTCAACGCTATTCCTGAGATCGAAAAGCTCATCGACGAGGTCGAGGGCGACGAGAAGACCGGTGTGCAGATTATTGCTCGTGCGCTGACCGCTCCTCTGCGTCAGATTGCCACCAACGCTGGCCTGGATGCTTCTGTTATCCTGGAGAAGGTCAAGACCAGCGGTCAGGTCGGTTATGGCTTCGATGCTTATAAGGAGAACTACTGCGACATGATCGGCAACGGCATTGTGGACCCCACCAAGGTCACCCGTTCCGCTCTGGAGAATGCCGCTTCCATCTCCGCTATGCTGCTGACCACCGAGGCTCTGGTGGGCGACCGTCTGGCTCCTCCCTCCGCCACCGGCGCTGGGATGCCGGCCGGTGACATGAGCGGCGCTATGTACTAAGATTCACGCGGCGGCGAATTGCTTCGCTCGACCGCTGGCAAAGACGCACCGAGGGATCGGTGCGTCTTTGCTGTTGTACAAGGCTAAGAAATGGTTTGAAAAGTCCGCCTGCTGATGATATAATAGGGCGGAACGCGGGAGAATGAATTTTCGTTCGTCCGCTGATGAAGAAGGAGGAAGGTCTGTGAAACCTCGTATTTTGATTTCTCGTTCCCCCGAAACCAAGGGCCTGTGTGAGGCTGCCGTGGAGAAGGCAGGCGGGGAACCCATCTCTCAGCACTGCCCGGATCCGGAGCAGGACTTTGATGCCCTGATCCTAGCAGGCGGCGGAGACATGGATCCGTCCGAATTTTTTGAGAAAGACATCGGTTCCTACGATATCGATATCCCGCGGGATAAAGCAGAACTGGCTCTGATCCGTCGCTGTGTGGCAGAAAACAAACCGATCCTGGGAATCTGTCGGGGACATCAGGTCGTGAATATTGCCTTTGGCGGCAATATCTATCAAGATCTCAATCCCCAGCTGATCGAAGTCCATGCCCAGACGAAAGATGGAGAAAACCGCTTTCATTCCATCCGGATCCGCGGAATGACCATGTTGGGTAATCTGTATGGCGAGGAGATGATCGTTAACAGCTCTCATCATCAGGCCAACCGAAAATTAGGCCAAGGATTCTATGCTATGGCTTGGGATTCTGTCGGTGTGATTGAAGCTATGCAGCATGGCACATTGCCCATCTGGACGGTCCAGTTCCATCCGGAACAGATGACCGGAGAAGACGGTGAACCGAACGGCCAGAAGATCTTTGATTTCTTCCTGGATCAGTGCCGGAAACGGTTAGGCTAAGATGGCAGCCAAGAAACGAGTTTCTTCTCTCCGGGAAGTCGATTTGGAGGCTGGGATGCCGTATGCAGACCAAGCCATCCAACGCCTGACCCTTGAGATTCGCCAGAGCCGCAAGATGGGCTGTACCGTTTTGAAGATCATTCACGGCTATGGTTCCAGCGGGAAGGGCGGAAAAATTCGCACAGAGAGTCGCCGTTATCTCACCCGCTTGAAAGAGCATGGAGAGATCGTAAACTTCTTACCTGGAGAAAAGTTCTCTATTTTTGAAGACGCAACCAGGCAGGCCTTTGCCCGATGTGATGATTTGCGGCGAGATGCCGATTTGGACCGCTATAATAATGGCGTTACTTTTATCGTTCTCTAACTACTCTTAAGAAAAGAGGTACCCCCCATGGATTACCAACGGATAATTGCCAACACCAACCGCGATAACTCGTTCATGCGGCATAACGGTATCCTGCTGACCCAGATGGAAAAAGACCGTGCTGTGGTCGAAGCAGACCTGACAGAGACCAACCGGAATCTATATGGCGCGGTTCACGGCGGGATGTTTTTAACCATGGCGGATTGTGCTTCTGGCGGTGCTGCTCGGAGCAACGGAATGCGATATGTTACGGTCAGCAACAGCTTTGAATTTTACAGCAACTCTAAGGGTAGCCACTTGATCGCAGAGGGTAAAGTAAAAAACCGTGGAAAAACAATTTGTGTCGTGGAAGTTGAAATTAAAGACGACACGGGCAAGCTCTTGTGTGGCGGAACCTTTACGATGTTCTGCGTCGGGAAACTGGATCTGGATTCGCCGACCAATGGTAGCTAACATGGAGTATCTCTCGTTCAACCAAGCGATGAAAGCTCGTTTCGGTACGAAGGTCTACAAGCTGGCCCTGGACGGCGGTATGACGTGTCCCAATCGCGACGGCACATTGGGACGGAAGGGCTGTATTTTTTGTAGCGATGTCGGCTCTGGAGATTTTGCGGCGCCACGTTGCGACGATGTCTCTGCGCAGCTTGCAGCGGCAAAGGCCAAAGTAGCACAGAAGAATTCAAACGGCAAGTACATTGCCTATTTTCAAAGTTTCACAAACACCTATGCTCCTGTTGCTTATCTAGAAATGATATTTCGCCAAGCGATGGCTCCGGATGATATTTTAGCACTGTCCATTGCGACGCGTCCGGATTGTTTGAGTCCCGAAGTTTTGGCACTTTTGGCGCAACTAAACCGAGAAAAACCAGTCTGGGTCGAGCTTGGTCTACAGACCATTCACCCGGAAAGCGCTCGGTATATCCGACGGGGATATGATTTGCCGGTGTATGACCGGGCCGTTTCTGCCCTGAAAGCCCATCAGTTGGAGGTCATTACCCACGTGATCTTGGGGTTGCCTGGGGAAAGCCGAGAAGATATGATTGCCACCGTCCGCTATGTAGGAAATAGCGGGGCGGACGGGATCAAATTACAGCTTCTCCATGTACTGGAAGGGACGGACCTGGCCAAAGATTATCGAGCTGGACGGGTCTTTCCGCTTACTTTGGAGGAGTACATCGGTATTTTAGAGGACTGTTTGGCTGTTCTGCCGCCGGAAATGGTCATTCACCGGTTGACTGGCGACGGCGCAAAGAAAACATTATTAGCACCCCTGTGGAGTGCCGATAAAAAACGTGTCCTCAACGCCATTGGGACGGCTTTTGCCCAGGATCACATTCGGCAAGGTATCCAGTGGCAGCCGAAATAATAGAAAAAACTATGTTGTATATGAAAAGGAGGAACCTAGTTATGACTAAGATCGACATTTTCTCTGGTTTTTTGGGCGCTGGTAAGACGACCCTCATCAAGAAACTGATCCAAGAGGCTTACAAGGGAGAAAAGCTGGTCCTCATTGAAAATGAGTTCGGCGAGATCGGCATCGACGGCGGCTTTTTACAGGATGCCGGTGTAGAAATCACGGAGATGAACTCAGGCTGCATCTGTTGTAGCTTGGTGGGTGACTTTGGGCAGGCATTGGAGCAGGTTTTGACCCAATTCCATCCTGACCGTATCCTTATCGAGCCTTCCGGCGTAGGTAAGCTGTCTGACGTCATCGGAGCTGTGCAGCGTCTGAACAACCATGATATTCAGCTGAACGCCTTTGTCACCGTGGCTGATGCGACCAAGTGCAAAATTTACATGAAGAACTTTGGTGAGTTCTTTAATAACCAAATCGAGCATGCCGCTGCTATCGTCCTCAGCCGTACGGACGGCATGAGTGAGAAAAAACTGATGGATACTGTGGCACTGTTGCGGGAACACAATGCCAACGCTCCCATCATCACGACACCTTGGGATCAGCTCGACGGCAAGCTCATCCTGGAGACGATGGAAAACAAGGATACGTTGAAGGAAGAGCTTGCCCGCCTCGCCGCTGAGCAGGCTGCACATGACGAGGAACATGAGCATCACCATCATGACCACCATCATCACGATCACGATGAGGACCATGACCATGATGGACATGAGCATGAACACGAGCATCATCACCATGACCACGATGAGCATGAACATGAGCATCACCACGATCATGACCATGACGAACATGAACACCACCATCATCACGACGGTAGTTGCTCCTGCGGCCATGACCATGATGCCGACGATGTCTTCATCAGCTGGGGCACTGAGACGCCCCGTAAGTACACGGAAGAGGAGATCCACGCGGCTCTGTCTGGTCTGGACAACGCCGAACAGTGTGGCATTGTCCTGCGGGCGAAGGGCATCGTGCCCTGCACCGATGGGACCTGGATCCATTTCGACTATGTGCCAGGGGAGCAGAATGTCCGCCGTGGTCCTGCCAGCTTTACCGGCCGTCTGTGCGTGATCGGTTCCGAGCTGAAGGAGCACGAGTTGGAGCATCTGTTCTGCCTGCACTGAGTAGAGAGGAATCAAACGATATGACCCAAGAAATCCCTGTTTACCTGTTTACCGGTTTTCTGGACGCCGGGAAAACCAAGTTTATCCAGGAAACGTTAGAAGACGTTCGCTTCAACAACGGCGAGAGTACCCTACTCCTGCTGTGCGAGGAAGGGGAGGAGGAATATGATCCCTCCACCTTCTCTGGCAAAAACGTCTTTATCGAGACGATTGAAGAGCAGGAAGAGCTAACCCCCTCAAACTTGGAGCGCCTGCAAAAAAAGCACGCGGTGGAGCGTGTCGTGATCGAGTACAATGGCATGTGGATGCTAGACACTCTGTATCAGAACATGCCAGATGGTTGGATCGTATATCAGGAGTTTATGTTTGCGGATTCCCAGACCTTCCTGACCTATAACGCCAATATGCGCGGTCTAGTCGTAGACAAGCTGAAAAGCTGCGAGATGCTGGTACTGAACCGGGCGGACGAGAAAGTGGATAAGGTCGAAATTCACAAAATCGTCCGGGCTATCAGCCGCCGCGCTAACATCGCCTATGAGGACCGGACTGGCGAGGTCTATTATGATGACACCCCTGAAGAACTGCCGTATGACTTGGAAGCCCCTGTCGTAGAGATCTCTACGCAGGATTATGCCATTTGGTACCAAGATATTTCCGAGGAACCGGAGAAGTACAAAGGAAAGACACTTCACATCGGCGGATTCGTCATGCTACGGGATAAACTGCCCGCAGGCAGCTTCATCTTTGGCCGCCGGGTCATGACCTGTTGTGTGGAGGACATCACCTTTGCTGGCTTATTGGCCACAGGCTATGATACTAAAGAGCTGAAGGATCAGCAGTGGGTGGAGATTACTGCAAAAGTTTCTATCAAACACAACCGGGTCTACAACAAGAAGGGTCCCGTTCTGAACATTCTCTCCCTGACGCCTGGCACTCCGCCGGAGCAGGACGTGGCGACGTTCTATTAAACTCAATAGCTTACAAGGCTTACAAACGCCCCGTATCCTTTTCTGTCCGACAGAAAAGGATACGGGGCGTTTTATCAGGCGTTCTCGCTATCCTCTGCCTCTGCTTCCAGGGCGGCGATCTGCGCCTGGAGCTTGGCAGCTCGCTTGGCGTGACGGATCTTAAAGGGACGGCCTAACATTTCTGTCAAGCTATCTAGCACAGAGTAGTATACGGGCGTAAAGAGTAGCGTAACAATCGTCGAAATGACCATACCAAAAATCATCACAACACCCATAGGTTGGAGCATTTCGTTGCCTTCACCGCTGCCCATAGCCATGGGGATCAGGGCCAAAACAGTGGTCATTGTGGTCATTAAAATCGGCCGTACACGCAGGGGACAGGCTTCCATGATTGCTTCATCTTTTTCCTGGCCTCTGGAGCGTCTTGTTTCAATGTAATCCACAAGAACGATGGACGAATTGACCACGGTACCGATCAACATAATGAGTGCCAGCAGAACGATCATGGATAGGTCCATGCCTGTCAGCGGCAGGCCGAAGAGAGCTCCGGACAAAGCTACAGGCAAGATCATCATGACCATGACAGGCATAATAAAGGACTCAAATTGGGCTGCCAGGATAAAGTAGACCAGGCACACAGCCACGATCATTGCCAGCACTAGGGTATGGAAGTTATCCATCATGTCAGTGTAGGCGCTATTGATCTCAGCGTGATAACCGTCCGGCATATCATACTGATCCAACACAGCCTGCACAGCTTTGTTCATCGAGGTCGTATCCCCGCTGATGGTGTCTCCGGTCACCTCTACCTGGCGGGTCTGATCTGTTCTTGAAATGCTCTGAGGGCTTAATTCAACTGACACCGTTGCCACAGATGACAGGGGAATGGTACCGCCGGTGGGCGTGGAGATTGGCATAGAGCGCAGAGCATCCAGACTTTCCGCGCTGGCTCCACTGCCCTTGACGACAACGTCCAAGTCATTGCCGTCAAACGTGACGGTAGTTGCCGTAGACCCCGTCAGCTCACTTCTGACGGCGGCACCGATGGTAGCGGCGGTCAAATTATATTGAGCTGCTGTTGCGTGGTTCACTGCAACGGTAATGGCAGGAATGGTGCTTTCCAGAGAATTTTTCACATTTTCCGTGTCATCCAGTGCGGAAATTTGACTTGTCAGATCATCAGCGATTTGCGTTAAGACATCATAATCAGATCCACTGATATCGACCTGAATATCATTGCCAGAATCCATCTGGCTCATCATACTGGCTGCCTCTGCGGTGATCTCACAGCCTGCGATATCCTGCATCTTGTCCTGCAAGCAGCGAGCCACCTCTTTGCTTGAACGAGAGCGCTCGCTTCGGCTGACCAAGTTCACAGTGATAGACGCAGATTCCGCATTGGATGCGCCTATCGCCATGGTGTTTCCAATGGTCATATACATGTTATCCAGTTCCGGGCAATTGTCCTGTATGATCTTAGTGGCTCGGTCTGCATAATCCATGGTGTCTTCCAGCTCAGTCCCAGTTGGCATATCGACCGTCACTGTTAGCATACCCTGGTCCATATCCGGTATCATCACCATATTGGAAGAGAGACAGCTGGCCAGGAAGACAACGACCATCGCAACTGAGATCAGGCAGGCAAGCAAGCGGCGGCGCAGGAAAAAGCTCAGTAGCTTTTGATATTTGGCCGAGAGCTTTCTCATCAGCTCGGACCACCTGGAGGTCTTTCTAGCGTTTTGCAAGCGTTGCAGGCGCACGGAATTTTCATCCAGCAGGAAGTAACACATCAGGGGCACCAGCGTCAGCGCGATGAGCAGAGAAGATAAAATGAGAAACACAACAGTCAAAGAGAAATCTTTGAACATCATACCTGCTATGCCACCGCTCAGACCAATGGGAAGGAAGACGGCAATGGTTGTTAAACTCGATGCTGTGATCGAAGAAACGACTTCTGAGGTACCAAGAACGCAGCTGTCGTATCGGCTGTGCCCATCGCCTGCATAGCGGTAAATGTTTTCTAGGACTACGATGGAGTTGTCCACCACCATGCCGATACAAAGGGCGATACCGCCCAAGCTCATCATATTCAACGTCGTGCCGAAGCAGTTCATCAGCAGAAAGGACGTCAGCACACAGAATGGCATAGAGAGGGAGATCGTCACCGTCGGTCCGCCGCGCCGCAGGAAGATCAGGACCACGACAGCTGACAGGAGCACACCCATCACGATATTTGAAATGGCATTGTTCGCTGTCTGCATGATATAATCGCTGGCCTCATAGGGGACCAGATATTCCATGGATGGGTTTTCCTGTTTCAGATCCTCCAGCGTAGACAGGATGCGCTTACAGACTTCAACTTCATTGGCGCCGGAGCGCTTGTTGATGGAGAGAATGACACAACTATTGTCGCCAACTTTAGCCGCACTGTCTTCCAGCTTCGATTCCAAATAGACGTTGGCAATCTCGCTTAGGCGGATGGAACCACCCTGGGGAAGGAAGATGAGAGTATTGGCAACGTCCTCAACAGTTTGGTACTTACCGTCTGTTGTCGCCGTCAAGACGCTGGTACCGTTGTGAACATCACCGCCAGGATAGAGGAGATTGGCAGCAGCTAGGTAGTTGGAAACGTCTGTTAAAGATAGGTTGTATCCGGCCAGAGCAGTGGTGTTGACATCTACAGTGATCTGACTGTTAATGCCGCCCATGATGCTGGAGGATGCAACACCATCCAGCCGTTCCAATGCCGGGCTGACGGTATCTTCCGCTAAGGTTTGCAACTGAGCTAAGTCTTCGCCGCTCAGGGCGATCATAGCAACGGGCATCATGTCGTTGACATTGATATTATAGATCACTGGGTCACTGCATCCATCCGGCAAATTGATTGTATCAAACTTTTCTCTCAGCTTAATGGCTGCATTGTCCACGTCGGTTCCATCCTGATATGTAATCATGACCATACTTACGTTTTCTGAGGAGGTAGAGGTCATGGTATCTACGCCGGAGAGGGTGGATACGCAAGACTCCAGCGGGCGCGTGACCAATTCCTCTACGTCCTCCGGGCCTGCGCCAGGATACGTGCAGAGAACATAGGCTGCCGGAAACTCCATGTTCGGCATCAGAGCCAGCTTTAGGTTGGAATAGAAGACCACGCCGAACGTCGCGATTAGAATGAACGCCAAAATCGTGGTGACTTTGTGCTTGATGCAAAAGGAAGATATTTTCATTGCGTCACCTCGGGAGTTACTACGCGGGCCTCTGCGCCGTCGGACAGGTAGAACTGACCAACCGTCACCAGTGTCTCGCCACCGGCCAGCCCAGACGTGACCTCTGTCTCTCCGTCACCGACCAGACCGGTCTGCACGGCAACCTTGTGGGCAATGTTATCGGCGTCCAACGTATAGACATACTGTCCGTCTACGCCAGTTTGAATGGCTTCGGTCGGCACGATGACCACGTCGCTTTGGGTATCTGTTTTAAAATTCACATCTGCGAACATGCCAGACAGTAGCCCACTAACATAACTGGATGGGATCTTGATCGTCACTCCGTATAAATGGGTTGCGGCATTGGCAACCTTATCGATGGAAGTAATAGGGGCCATAAATGTCTTGTTGGCAGAATCAATGGATACTGTTGTCTGGTTTCCTACGCTGATCTTAGACACCAGAGATTCTGAAACGCCGACCTGAACTTCCATATCAGAGGTAGACTCAATCGTTGCAATGGGCATGCTAGGGGAGACAAACCCGTTCTTCGTGGCCGACAGAGATTGGATGGTGCCGGAGATAGGGGCTACTACACTGCCGTTGCTGTTGATATTCGCCAGGGAAGATTCCAGCTGCTGCATGGTCGCCTGGTAGTTCTGCATCCCGACCTGAAGCTGGTCCAGCGCCGAAGTCATACTGGTGCGGGCGTTGTCCCAGGTCAATTTGGCGTTGTCTACCTCCATCTGGGAGGCAGCGCCCATTTCAAACAGCGCCAGTGTATCGTTATAATTCTTTTCAGCCTGGGCTACCTGCTGGGAAAGCAGAGCAGATTGATCGTTATAGCTTTTTTGGGCGTTGGAATAACTTAGAGATGCTGTTTTGTAGTTGGCCATTGTGGCGGTCACATCTAAGGTGCAGAGCGCCTGACCGGCGGATACGGTATCGCCTACCTCTACATACACATTCGTGCAGCGGGTAGATAGCGCTACAGATACAGACTGTTCGTCACCGGACGCCACCTGCCCAGAGACGGTACTCTGGGCCGAGATAGAACCACGAGTTACTTTGGTGATCTCGACCGCCGTGGCTGTCTTTTCCTCTGTTGTGATCTCGTCTTCTTGGCCGCAGGCGGTTAGTAGCACCAGAGCGCTGACCGCTAAGAGCAAGCTTATGATACGTTTTCTCATTGGGATACCTCCAGGGAACAAGATAATGCGATGCGTTTTGTTTGGCTTGGATCATTTAACAGTTGGAGCTGGATAATGCGTACTCTACTTTCCCTAACAGTTCAGAAAACTGCGTCACTTCTTCAGGGGATAGCCCTTGGATCAAAACTTGGTTCATCTTTTGCATGACCGAACGAGCCTGCCCACTGATGGCAAGACCTGCCTCTGTCAGGACCAATTTTTTCAATCTGGCATCGTGAGGGACAGGTTCACGCCGCAGCAAACCTTTGCGTTCCAGTGTATTTAATAGACTGCTGACGGTGGAACGGCGCAACTTGAAAAAGGTTTCAATATCTCGCTGGTAGACATCTTCTCCGTCTCGCATAATGGACAAGTAGCCAAGTGTAGAGAGCTGAGAGACTGTCATCCCTGACGGGAATTTGGCTTCCGGCATAATAAGAGCAAGGCGATGCAGCTGGTTCACGATACAGGCCAGCTGTGCCACTGGATATGCCGTCCGTTCCTTTGAAAATTGATCCATAGGAAGAACCTCCTGCTAATTGTTAGAAATCGGACAAACTGAATTTTATCGCATCCCTGAGGAAAAGTCAATAAATAAGTGTGACGAAGAAACAGAAACATCTCTTTCCCATCTCTTGTCATTTTTAGGGAGAAACGCTATAATAAGAAACATCTTTTCGGCTGCTGCCGTGGAAATGGAGGAAGTCTATGAAACGAGACGTTGCCTACTACCAGAAAACAAAGCCATTAAAAATATTTCTTTCGTATTATCGGCCTCACATTCATCTTTTTGTGCTGGATATGGTCTGTGCCCTTATCATCTGCCTGATCGATCTGGCATTTCCTTATATTTCCCGGTCAGCCTTGAAGACGCTACTACCACAGCAGGAATACCGTGTGTTCTTTCTCATCATCGCCTTCTTTGCCGTGGCGTATATCGGGAAGGGACTGCTGTACTTTGTGGTGTCTTACTGGGGGCATTTATTTGGTGTACGAGTTGAGGCCGATCTACGTCGGGATCTATACGCCCACATGGAGAGCCTGAGCTTTAGTTTTTTTGATCAAAATAGAACTGGTGCGCTCATGTCCCGTGTGACCAATGATTTATTCGAGATCACAGAGTTGGCGCACCATGGGCCGGAGGACCTGTTTATTTCTACCGTTACGTTGGTTGGTGCGTTCTGTATCATGTGTTCTATCGAATGGCGGTTGGCTGTTATCACCTTTGCCATCGTGCCGTTTTTTATTCTCTTTACGGTTTACCAACGTCGGAAGATGCGAAAGGCCAACTTAAAGCTGAAAGCACAAACCGCTGAGATCAACGCCGCCATCGAGTCTGGTATCTCCGGGATGCGGACGGCGAAGGCTTTTCAAAATGAAGAGACAGAAAAGGAAAAGTTTGGCGCAATGAATCAGCTCTTTGTCCAGGCAAAAACGGTGTACTATAAAACCATGGCAACGTTTCAGGGCGGTATGGAGTTCAGCCTTTCTATTATGCCGGTACTGGTCATTGGGGCTGGTGGTTACTTTATTATGAAAGGCGTGGTCAGCCAGGCAGACTTAGTTGCATTTACGTTGTATGTCACCACGTTTACGACGCCAGTCAAAAAACTTGTCAACTTTGTGGAGCAATTCATGCAGGGTTCCGCTGGATTTACACGTTTCTTAGAGCTGATGCGCTTGGAGCCTGAAATTCAGGACGCCCCGGATGCCAAAGACCTGGGGCAGGTAAAGGGCGAAGTAGAATTTGATCACGTTTCGTTCCGATATAACGACAAGGACGAGGTCCTGCGGAACATCAACCTGACCATTCATGCTGGAGAAAAATTTGCATTCGTCGGACCATCTGGCGGCGGCAAAACGACAATCTGTCAGCTCATCCCCCGTTTTTACGACGTGACCAAAGGACGAGTGAAAGTGGATGGTCAAGATGTTCGTCAAGTGACGCAGGCATCTCTGCGTCGCCAAATCGGCATTGTGCAGCAGGAGGTCTTTCTCTTTGCAGACAGTATCATGGAAAACATTCGCTATGGCCGTCCAGATGCAACAGATGAAGAAGTCATGCTAGCCGCCCGTCGGGCAGAAATCCACGAAGACATCTTAACGATGCCAAATGGTTATGACAGCTACGTAGGGGAGCGTGGCGTTATGCTCTCTGGCGGACAGAAGCAGCGCATCAGCATCGCCCGCGTCTTTTTGAAAAATCCCCCTATCGTCATTCTAGACGAAGCTACCAGCGCCTTGGACAGCGTGACCGAAACGAAGATACAAGCATCCTTTGACCGTCTTTGTGAAGGCCGTACCTCCATCATCATCGCCCATCGCCTCTCCACCATCCGCAACGCTGACCGCATTGCCGTCATCGACCGAGAGCAAATTTTAGAGCAAGGGAGCCATCAGGAGCTGATGGCGCTACATGGAGAATACGCTGCCTTGGTGACAGCCCAACAGCAAATCGAATCATAAACGCTTTCTTTACAATTTGAAAGAAAATTTTAAGCCTTCCTTCTCTCTTTCTTTATTCTTTTCCGATAGAATAAAAGAGAAAAGGGAGGCTTTTTTATGAAATCTACGAAAAAGTGGACCAACGCACTTTGGATCCTCAATGTCATTTATCTTATCGTTTTAACTTGGCTGATCCTATTGAAGGGTAGTGTTTCTTTGCCTGCGTTTGGGCAGTTTCGCTCCATCAATCTGATCCCGTTTGCTGCTTCTTTGATCGTCAATGGAAAACTCGACCTGGGTGAGATCTGGATGAATATTCTTGCCTTTATCCCACTTGGGCTGTACACTGGCCTACTTCATCCCCGTTGGCCAGTGGGGGCTTGGTGTTTGACTGGCTTAGAGGTGAGCTTACTGTTTGAGATAATACAATATATTCTTGGCATTGGAGCAACGGATATTACCGACGTAATCACCAACACAACTGGCGGCATCCTTGGCGTATTACTTCTCCTTCTTCTGAGAAAACTTTTGAAAGAAAGGACAAGTAAAATCCTGACCGTCATAGCAGCAGCGGCCACGGTTGCTATCCTTGGGCTGATGCTCCTTATTTTAATCACAAATTGGCAAACCATAAATGGATGAAATTTTTATGTATAAAAATGCTCCCCATATAGCTTCCAGCGTTTTCTTTCACTGTTCGCTATATAGGGAGCATATCAAGTTCTAGTGTGACAAAACTGTGCTTCGTTATTTCTGGAAAAGAGGAATGATGCCCATAATGAAGATCACGATAAACAGGAAGGGAAGCACATAGGTCATATACCCACGCATCCAATTCTTGACCTTCGGTCCTTTTCCGGCATTGGCCTCTGCCAGGAAATTTTCCCAACCCCATCCTCGTTTGCTGACGGAAAAGAGCAGGAAGATAAGGGAACCGATGGGAAGAATGAGGTTGCTCACCCAAAAATCCTCCAGGTCCAGGAATGTGCTGGTCCCACCCATGGGATGGATGCCAGATAGTACATTGAACCCCAGAGCACAGGGGAGGGAGAGAATCAACATCAGGATGCAGTTAATCAGGCAAGCTTTTTTTCGGCTCCAGCCAAATAGATCCCGGCAGCAAGCCAGGATATTCTCAAAGACCGCCAACACCGTGGACAGAGCTGCAAAAGACATGAAGACAAAAAACAGCGCTCCCCAAAGTCTGCCTCCCTGCATGTGGTTGAACACATTCGGCAAAGTTACAAAAATCAGCTTAGGACCAGCCCCAGCCTCCACGTTATAGGTAAAGCATGCAGGGAAGATAATCAGGCCGGAGACAACAGCCACGAAGGTATCTAGCAACGCCACGTTGATAGATTCCCCCAGCAGGGCATGTTTTTTGTCAATGTAGCTGCCAAAAATCGCCATACCACCCATACCAAGGCTCAATGTAAAGAACGCCTGGGTCATAGCACCCATCACGACGTTGCCGATGCCAACATCCATCATTTTCCCTAAGTCGGGCTTCAGATAAAATGTCAAGCCTTCCTTTGCGCCACCCAACGTACAGCTATGGACGGCTAAGATGAGCATCAGCGCCAGGAGCGCCAGCATCATGTATTTGGTCACGCGCTCCAGACCACCCTGCAAACTGAAAGAGCAGATAAAAAAGCCCAATATAACTACGATGGCCATAAATAGCACCATGCCGACCGGATCCGCACACATCTGGTCATAGGCCTGCTCTACTTGCTGTACGTCCAGGCCGGTAAATGTTCCCTTAGCCGTTTTAACAAAGTATTGCAGCATCCAGCCAGCAACCGTGGTATAAAACATCATGATAATGTAGTTGCCTGCCATAGCGACATAACCATGTAGATACCATTTGCTTCCCTTGGGGGCTAGGGCCTGATACAAACGCACCGGACTTTTCTGGCTGGCCCGGCCCAAGGAAAACTCGATCGTCATCACTGGGATACCCATGACCAGCAGAAAAAACAGATACAGCAGCACAAAGGCACCGCCGCCGTTTTGTCCCACCATGTACGGGAATTTCCAGACATTCCCGATTCCGATGGCGCAGCCGGCGCTGAGCAGGATGAAGCCCAGGCGGCTGCTAAGTCGTTCTCTTTGCATAAAATTTTCTCCTATTTCTTCTTTTCAATCTTTTTCAGCTTTAATGCTTCAAATTGCGAGGGGTATAGTTTTGTAATTGTACTATATTTCCTGGAACTTTGCAACACTTTGTTTTAATTTTGCAGGATTTCTTTACAAATTCTGCAAAATTAATTGCACGTGAGACCATCGCTGGAAATGCAAATACTCTCATGGTATACTAAATTAAAAAGTAAGAACGCAAGAGATTGAACAGATCGAGAGGAAAAGGACGAATGGGCTTAAAAGAACGTACGTACAGTATTTTGCTCGTTTCCGGTGCAGAATCCTTTAATGCTGCGCTGAGCGGTCTGCTGGCAACAGCATCGTTTTCTTCGATCACGATGGTGGACAGCGTCAGCGCGGCGGCACGCAAGATTGCAGAGCGTAGCTTCGATTGTGTTCTCATCAACGCTCCGCTGGTTGATGACCCAGGGATCCGCTTTGCAATCGATTGCACTGCTCGGACCAGCATGTCCGTTTTGTTGCTCATCAAAAGTGAGCAGCACAATGAGATCGCTGCACGCGTGACACCACAGGGGGTCTTTACGTTGGCAAAGCCTGTCTCCCGGACTAGTATGCTACAAGGATTACGATGGATGGTGGCTACACGGGAGCGCCTGCGTCGATTTGAGAAAAAGATGATCCCTCTAGAAGACAAAGTGGAAGAAATGCGTCTTGTCAATCGAGCCAAATGGCTGCTTATCAGCGAACTAAAAATGACGGAAGACGATGCGCACCATTACATTGAAAAACGAGCAATGGACCTGTGTGTTTCTAAAAAAGAGGTTGCAAAAGACATCATTAAGATTTACTCTTGCTGACTGTATTCTGCCGCAATTCCCCAGCGGTGATGCATTTCTCTTTTTACTAGGTAAAAAGAGAAAAATATGTCTTTGACAGGAGGCTCTGATGCCTATGGTAAGGCCAAAAATGACAAAAGAAGAAATTGTAATCGAATTGACTCCTCATGTGCATGGCTACTTGGACCTGGCTGCCATCACTCCTGCGCTCAGCCAGCTTTCTTCCCATGGAGACACCGTTTGCCAAGACGTGCTGGATCTATGCTGGCCTGATTTACAAGCACTGGACCCAGGAGAAAGAAAAACCTGGCTGCACCGGCTCTATGTTCATCTGTCAGATAACCTTTTTCCGGATGAGGTCACCGGGCACCTAGCTTGGCCGCTTCGCTTGGATGAGGCTATCTATCTTACCGTACTTGATCTAGTGCTGTCCTGGCAGGAAGAAACATTTGATCCATTGCTGGATCTGCTATGCGTACCCGCAGACGCACTGTCATCCAGCCGAGTCTCAGAACAGTACAGTCTGTTCCGAACGGCAGTCAAGGAAAGTCATCTGATCGCCCTTATGCGGATCGGGAAAGAAATCATGCCGTTTGATCCGGCATCTCACACCATCGGAGTCCACAACGTTGCTCTGCATACAGCAATCATGGCGGTAAAAGCCGGTATCCCTGTAGACCTTCCCTTGGTCAGTGGTGCGGCCCTGGGACATGATGTTGGAAAATTTGGCTGTCGGGGAGAGGATGCCGCCCGCATCCCGTATTTACATTATTATTATACGTGGCAGTGGTTTAGCCAGCTGGGGCTGGAAGATATAGGGTATATTTCAGCCAATCATTCTACTTGGGATTTGGAATTTGAAAATCTTCCCATCGAATCACTACTTCTTATCTATGCAGATTTTCGGGTCCGCGGCACCAAAGGAGATGACGGAAAGGAACAGATGGCGATCTATAGTTTGGACGAAGCCTATGAAATGGTTTTTTCTAAGCTGTATAACATGACGCCTGAAAAAAAGCAACGCTATCAAACCGTCTATTTTAAGCTACAGGATTTTCAAGAATATCTTCATAAAAATGGCGTTCCCACACAAGTCACAGAAAATCACTTACTTCCTTGTGAACAGAAGGACCCCTCATTACTCTCTGCGGAAGGGGCTCTGCAAGCGCTTCACAGGATGGCACTTTCCAACGCCATTCGATTCATGCGTATGGTCAGTACGGATGAATCTTTAGACCAGTTATTGGAGCAGGCCAAAAGCGAAAAAAGTTTTCAGCAGATCCGAACCTATCTCCATCTTTTGGAAGAATACAGTACGTACATGACTGCAGAGAACAAGAAAAAAACATTGGCTCTGCTCTATGAACTTCTGATGCATCCGGAGGGAGATGTGCGCCGAAAGTCCGGCCAGATCATGGGGCAGATCTTAGCCAACAGCGGGCCAAAATATCGAAAAGAGCGCCCTCATTCTGCTCGAAAAGACGCAATGACCCCCACGATGATGGCCTTGCTGGATGAGTCTGTCAGTCTTTGGGAGCACTATATCCTGCTGTGCCTGCATCCGGACCGTAAAGTTTCCCCAAAACATGCACTTCGCATCTCAAACTCACTCAAGACGATCTGCATGAGCCTTTTCGCCAGCTGTGATGAAAAAGAAGCTCAGCCCATGCTTCCACCGCTCCTGCGCCTTCTCTGGCAGGCAGAAGGAGAGGACCGCTTCGTCTTGGTTGATGCGTTCAGCCGCATTCCCTGGAGCTATTTCCCGCCGGAATCCCTGCCACCTACGATCGATGCGCTGGGGAAGATGGTTCTCAGTGGGAATGTCCCTCTTCAGCTCAACGCGCTCCGCGCCCTGGAGCAACTTCGTTTACACCGTCCGGAGACAGAAGACGCGATCGTCCATGCAGTACGTCAACTGAATGTCTCTCCTGGGCCGCATTCTCAGGTCATCGATTGTATGCGGCAGCGTGTTCTCGGCCTGCGTATGAACGAGATCAGCAGCGGAGAAGTTTCTGATTTCTACTTAAGCAACCTGAAGAACGCGGTTCACTGGACCATAAAGCTGGTACAGATCGACCTGCTGTGCGATGATGTTCATCGGCATCCGGATTCTGCATTCCACACGGCCATGCATTTGTCCAATCTGCTCTCCGTAAGCGAACATCTACCTGTGCGTGAATATGCTGGGCGACGCTTGCTGGAGGTATGTCAAGCATTGACCATCTCTCAACGAAATGAGATTGCTATTGACTTGATCCGTGAACTGGAAAGCGGGCAGGATCAGATCTCCCGATTTATCCCTCCGTATGCTGGGCACATCATCTGTATGCTGCCAGAAAAAGAGCTTTTGGAGGCGGTCGATCTTCTGGAAGCGCTGCTCCACGGTGGCTTAGTGCGGCCCGCTCGAACAGCTCTGTATACCCTAGGAGAAGTCCTGAACGATCTGCCAAACAACCCTGCCATCGCGCAGCGGATCCTTGGTATCGTGATGACCGGCGTAAGCCATTATGACAGCGAGATCCATCGGGCAGCCCTGATGGTCCTGTGCAAAGAGATCTTCGGCAGCCAGCGCATCAGCATGGACTTCCGCCATGACTACTTTGTTCTACTACACAAAAAGCTGCTGACAATCTTATCCGAGCCACGAGAAGGGAAACTCACGTTCTTTAACCGGGCTGCGATGCTCAATTACCTCTACCGTTTCATGATAGCCTGTCAAGTCCAGCGAGGTGGATTCCATTTTTCACCTGCAAAACCAGCCGCATTTTTCCCTGGAACCTTTGACCCCTTCTCTGTTGGACATAAAAAAATCGTGGAAGAGATCCGCTCGATGGGATTTCAAGTGTACCTCGCCATAGACGAGTTTTCCTGGAGTAAAAAGACGCTGGCTAAGCTGATGCGACGTCAGATCGTTGTGATGTCCGTCGCAGATCAGTGGGACACCTACCTTTTTCCAGATGATATTCCGATCAACATCGCCAACCCCAAAGACTTGGCGACCTTAAAGCATTTACTAGGTTACACAGAGCTCTATCTTGTCGCAGGTAGTGATGTGATCCGCAATGCTTCTGCTTACCGTAGCACCGAGCTTGGATCGGCAGCAGAATATAATCACATCGTCTTTTATCGAGACCGGGAGGAAGAAGCCCAAAAACCGCCGTTATCTTCCTTTATTCAAGGAAAATTGGAAACATTTTCTTTGCCAGCCTTCTTTGAAACTGTCAGCTCGACACGTATCCGGGAATCGGTTGACCAAAATCTGGATATTTCCATGTTGGTCGATCCCGTCGTTCAATCTTTCATCTACGAAAATGGACTGTACTTGCGGACACCTGAACGAAAGAATATCCTCCGTCGGGAAGACCTATACTTCCGTCGTTTCCGTGCCCCATCTCCAGAGTTACCAGGAGAGATGGCTCGTCTGCTTTCTCAAAAAAAGAGCCTTTAGGCGTTGTTCTGCGGGTCAGACCTCAAGAACTACTTGGCTGGGTCGTTGGGCATACGCTTCACGGAGCAGACCTCTATGATGCACTCCAATCGTTGGAAGCTGCCAATTACGTTCGCCGCCACACATCAGGCCGTATTTTGCTGATCGATCATGTCCATCCAGAAGGGGACATCCATCAACGTCCCACAGTCTGCCGGATGCTGTTAAACGAATTGCTGGCACGCAGCCTAGAATATGATCATACCTATGCCGTCTGCCGTTGCCAGGCGGAAGACACTTCCTTACGCTATGCTTTGGAACAGCTTGGGTTTGTTCCGGTGAGTGGTCAAGAGGATATTTACTATGTAGATATGCGCTCCCCGGTCATGCTTCTGCAGGACGTTTTACTCCAAATCAAAAAACCACACCATGACAGCAACGCAGTCAAAGCTGTTGTGAGGAAGACGCGGCCGAAGCTGCGTCGGGCTATAGCCAACCTTTTCCCAGGGAAACTGGTACTCTGCTTCGATTCAGAAATGCTGAACCAAGCCCTGATGGAGCGGGTAGAGACTCTGAACGGCGTGCAAAATGTTCCACCTGGTGTCCGCCGCCTAGGGCCATATATGTGCGTGCCATACGGAAAAATTCTCTCGGATGAGATCGTTCCCAACACCGTCACTAAATCTCTTCGGGTTGAAAAATGCTACCAGGCAGATGCCTCCAGCTTTGAGGTCGTTGAATACCCAGGCTATTCTCCTTTGAAAAATCAGATCCGTACCTTGAAGTCCTTCCGACGCCCTGTGATCCTAGTCGATGACCTGCTGCATAAGGGGTATCGCATTGCAAAGCTCGACCGACTGCTGAAGGAAGAAGCTCTCTCTACACAGCGCCTTATCGTAGCTGTCATGTCCGGCTATGGACGGGATCTGATGTTGGTGCAGGGGCGGCAAGTGGACTGTGAGTATTTCATTCCAAATTTACATTACTGGGTTACAGAGAGTTTGCTCTATCCCTTCCTGGGTGGGGACAGCTTAGGAGAAAATAAACCCAGTGAAAAGATGCTTCGTTCCATCAATTTGATCCTGCCCTATCTTTACCCCTTCTATCTGACCGATGCAACGGACGGGGGGATCAGAGACTTGTCTCGAACGGCCCTGAAAAATGCATATGATATTCTCCGTGTCTTGGAGCGGGAGCATCAAAAGGAATTTAACATTGCGCTCACACTGGGACGGCTGGGGGAGGCTCTAGTTGCGCCACGGGTCCCGGATCGCGGTGAACGAATGAAATACGATCCGACGCTGGCTGCATCCCTCTATCTGAAAGATGATATTGCTCAGTTGGAACGAATTTATCGGAAAGAAGGTCAGCGCTACTATGATCTATAAATCTTGGCATGGTTTTTGTCTATGTGGGGAGGAGGCAGACTTCCCATCAGAAGCACAAGTTGTTTCCAGTCCCTTTGCGCCCCTTGTATTTTTGGTTTGGCGAGACCCGATGAAACACCGCGGATACTTCGCCATTCATAGCTTGGAAGAACTGACGGAAGAAGAAAGTATTCGTTGCCTTTGTCCCTGTGAAGCTGCGTTGCCGGAACAAACATCGGAACCGTTGGCCAAATTTGTCCAAGAGCATGGAGCCGGTGTTTTGAATCTGGCTTTTCAGCGTGCATTTCCCTGGCTGCTGTCTCAAGCGACGCCAAAGCACTCTGGCTTTAAGATCACGCTCGTCGGACTGGGCGATGTTGGCGGAACGGTTCTAACTGGCCTAAAGCTGCTGGGGCAAGAGATCGACGAGATCGCGATCTTTGACCCAAATCAAGCCCAGTGTGCCCGTTATGAGATGGAAATGAACCAGATCCTTTCTCCGGATGGAAGGCCCTTGCCAAACGTAACGATTTGTCCAGAAGAGGAACTATTTGATTGTGATCTCTTCGCATTCACAGCGTCCCGCGGTGTCCCTGGTCTAAACAGCGGGGTAAAAGATGTTCGTATGGCCCAGTTTGAAGCCAATCGGGACATGCTGGATCACTACGCCAAGTTAGCCAGAGCAGCAAATTTTCAGGGAATCTTTTGCCAGATCTCTGACCCCGTAGACAATCTGGCCCGCTCTGTATTCCTAGCTAGCAACCGGAATGAAATCGGACAATACGATTTCGCCGGCCTGCTCCCGGAGCAAGTACAAGGGTTTGGCTTGGGCGTCATGGCAGCTCGTGCTGCTTACCTGGCGCGAAAAGAAGGAATCGATTTTACCAAAGGCCAAGTCTATGGCCCGCATGGTCAGGGATTGATCGTTGCCAACGATAGAGGCAACGGATATGACACCGTGCTTTCTGAAACCTTGACCCGCCTGACGCGGGAAGCTAACTTGCGTGTGCGGGAGCTTGGTTTTAAACCATATATTGCCCCAGGCCTATCCTCCGCTGCCATTTCTCTGGTTCGTCTGCTGCGCGGGCAGGACCATTACGGAGCAGTGCCCCTAGACGGGGCCTACTTTGGTTGTCTCAGCCGCTTTACCACACTGGGGGTCTCCCTGGTGCGGGAAGCGATCCATCCAGCTCTGCTGGACCGGCTGTCTGTGGCCCACCAGAGCCTGCGGGAGTTTGATGATGTATGAGCGAATTATTGACGTTGATCCGTGTAGGGGATACCCCGCGCATGGAGTCCTTACTACACAAAGCACTGCCTGGTATTCCCTATGAAGAAGCATCTCCCCAAAATCAAGCACTCCATAACCGACGCATTTTGTTTGTTGTCGGTATCGATAATCAAGGCCCTGGAACGGACTTTTACCGTCTCGTCCGCTGGTTGCGCCGCTGGACCAACAGCTTAACCGGCTCGGTCGCTGGGATCGTGGTAGATGGCAGGGGAGAGCTATACACCAAGCAAGCGGCGCAGACATTGGTAATGGCAGCCAATCTGGCTGGGTGCGCTTTTCTGGGAAAGCCGTTGGTAGAAGGAACGGGGTCCCTCTACAATCAGCATATTCTAGCTAAGCGTCTTGGAGTAAGTTGGGAAGCCACATACTTCCGCCGTGTGCGAGAACTGGCGCAGCGTGTATTGGCCTTTACGCCACCTACTTTTGCAAGGCCACGGCTTTTGATGATCCATGCGTCGGACAACCGGCGCTCCAACACCGTTTGGATCGGTCGACAAGTTCTGCAAAAACTGACCTCTCCTTTTTCGTTTCGTGAGGTCTCCCTGCAAAATGGGACCATTCAAGATTGCCGCGGGTGCTCTTATACTGCCTGCCTCCACTTTGCTCAGCGGCACACATGCTTCTATGGCGGTGCCATCTCCACAGAGATCATCCCACTATCGAAAATTGTGATGCTATGTTATTTCTCTGTCCAAACTATAACGATGCTGTGAGTGCAAATATTATGGCACTCTTCAATCGCTTAACCAATCTGCTGACGCAGCGTGACTTGTATGATAAGTATCTATTCGGGATTGTCGTTTCTGGATATTCTGGCAGTGATTTAGTTGCCCAACAGTTGATGGGAGCTATGTGCTTTAACAAAACAACGATGCTTCCGCCCCGCTTTTGCCTGATGCAAACAGCCCACGATCCAGATTCTGCAAAAAACATGCCCGACATTCAAGAACGTATCCAGGCTTTTGCTGCCAATATGGAGTCTGTTCTGCTTGGGCGTGGCGTAAAAAAGACGTACTGAAAAGACTCTACGCAACGTAGGTTGTCGGGCTAGCCTTTCCTGTGGTATCCTCAGCAGGAAAGGAGCGATAGAAAACATGAACACATATATCACAGCCCCCACTATCAAAGCACTGCGGGAACAGAAGAAATTGACACAGGCACAGCTGGCCGACCAGCTCAGTGTCAGCCACAAAACCATTTCTAAATGGGAGACGGGGAAAGGACTTCCTGATATCTCCCTCTTAGAACCTTTGGCCAAGGCGCTGGGTGTTTCCCTGCCGGAGTTATTTTCCGGACAGCCTACAATCAACGCCAACCGGTCCGCCAACCTGCTCCGGTCAAAGCTCTATGCCTGTCCTGTCTGCGGGAATATCCTGCATGGCAGCGGAGCTGCCACCATTTCCTGCTGCGGGGTCACGCTGCCGACCCTGGAAGCAGAACCCGCGGATGAGGCGCATATGCTTCGTGTGGAACACATAGAGGACGAACTCTTTCTCTCCGTCCAGCATCCCATGACCAAGGAACACTATATTTCCTTTCTGGCCTACTGTACGGATGACCGATTCCTTCTGCGAAAACTCTACCCAGAGGGCAATGCAGAAACAAGATTCTTTTCCCGTGGACAGGGAACCTTGTATTGGTACTGTAATCAGCATGGTCTGTTTTCTCAAAAGGTCTAAAAAGAAGCTCCTGCCTCGTCGACAACTGACAGGGCAGGAGTTTTATTTATGTATTTATGTAAAGTGTATTTACTTTACACTTTTGGACGAATATAATAGACAATACAGGGACGCCCGCCGGTGCTGTAGTCCATGTCACTATCAATGATCTGTTGCTCCACAAGATAGTTCATGTATCGCCGCACCGTGACCACAGAAAGGCCTACATGACTAGCTACATCATCGCAAGTATACCCTTGCTTCTGGTTGTTGCGTAGATAGTCCTCAATACGGTTCATCGTCTGGCTTTGCAGGCCTTTGGGCATCGTGTGCCCATTTTGGGTGGGTGGGTTGATGTGCAGCAGCGCATGATCCAACATATTCTGAGTAAACTTGCCGCTATGGATGGCTTCCCGCCGGTTGCAAAAGGTGCGCAGTGCCAGCTGGAAACGTTCATATCCAAAGGGCTTGATGAGGTAATCTGCAACACCCAAACGCATAAATGCCTCAATGGTCGCAGCATCGTTGGCCGAGGTGACCATAATAACATCCGCATCCACGCCCTCAGCCCGGAGGGCACGCAGCAGCTCCAAGCCGCTCATTTGGGGCATGTACACATCCAAGATGATCAGATCCACCGGATTACTTCGCAGCCAGAAAAGGGCCGGGTGTGCAGCGGAAAAGGTGCGGACTACCTGAAAGCGGGAGTCCTTCTCTACATAGCGCTTGTTCAGTTGTGTAATGACGGCGTCATCTTCGATAATGACAGTGCGATACAAAGCAACCATCTCCTTTCTCTTAGGGTTGGGATCGGTCGTTGAGTGTAATGATAAAAGAAGTCCCCACACCTGGTTCCGATTCGACCCGAATCGTTCCATTGTAAGCGTCCAGCGTATCTTTTACCAAAGAAAGGCCTGTACCACGGCCCTCACCTTTCGTCGAAAAGCCCCGCTCAAAAATATGTTGCTGGACCTCCTGTGTCATGCCGGGGCCAGTATCATCTACACTGAGCAGTAGCCCACGAGCCCCTTCTCGGATGCTGACAGTAACCTCACTGGGCACATCAGAGGGTGCACCCTGTAAGGCATCAAAGGCATTTTTGATCAAATTGCCCAGCACAGTAATGAGACCAGACAAAGGAAGAAATTGTCCGCTGCCCTGCAATGCGCTGGCCGGATCCAGCGTAAAGGTAATGCCAAGCTCTGCAGCACGATAGGCTTTTCCAATGAGCAAGGCGGCGACAGAGGAATCCTTGATCCGATCTGCAACATAACCAATGGACTGGGTGCGGGTCTCTGTGATCTGCTGGACATATTCCTCTGCTTTCTCTGTCTCTCCCAGCTGGAGCAGGCCCAGGATCACATGGAGCTTGTTGGTAAACTCGTGGGTGTTGGCACGGAGGGCTTCGACAATGTGCTGCACACCAGTCAGGTCCTGTGCCAGTTTCGTCACTTCGGTCCGGTTACGAAAGATAGCAATGGCCCCCTCTACCTTACCTTCGTTCAAAAGGGGGAGACGGTCCGAAATGACCGAAACGTGCGTAATGGATTTCAAACTGATATTGTACTCTGCTTTTCTAGTCCGCATGACCCGTGGGATCGTAGACTGTGGATAAACCTCACTGAGAGGGCGGCCTACCGCTTTGACTTGGTCGATCTGTAAAATTTGGGACGCCGCTTGGTTCAGGTAGGAAACCTGACTGTTTGCGTCGATAGCCAGCAGGCCTTCATCTAAAGCGTCTAAAATATCCATGCGCTGGAGAAACATCGTTAGGAAGGTATCTGGCTCATACCCCAAAAGCTTTTCTTTGATATTTCTGGACAACCGCAGGCTAAGAAAGCTTCCCGCCCCCAGAGCCACGATCCCGGCCAGAAGATGAAAGCTGATCATCCGAAAAACTATCGTGCGGATCGATTGGACATAAATCCCAGCCATAGCGTAGCCAATATGCTCCCCAGTCGTATCCGAGTAGAGGGCTAGGTACGCACAGGTGTCAGCTCCAGAGGGCGCTTCACTGTCATAGAACAGGACTTCTCTGCTGTTACGAAACCATTCTATCACATAACTCCCCAAAGGAGAGAGCAGTGCAGGATCATCAGCACCTGTCGCCAGATCATAAAACGCCACAGGCTGTCCGTCTTTATCATACACAGCAAAGAGATCCAGACTAGAAACGTTCACGACGGCTCGCTGAATATAATCTCCTGATCGCGCCTGGTTAATATCCGCCATCAAAATTGGGCTGTTGGCCGCCATTTGCACTGCGCTGGACAGCGTCTGCTCCCGTGTCCGGCTCTCTTGGATCATATTAAGGGCAAAGCTGGCTCCCAAAGAAAGGAGAAGCGCCAGCAGAATGCCAGAGAGAAGCATCTTTCGCACACGCTGATAGAGTGGCAGTTTCGTATGTTTCTTTTCTTGCATGGGGCAAGGACCTCACAGATCAATATTTTTCTTATCATACCACATACTACAGAATCAATCAAATTTTTCTTTTGTGTAAAACATCTGTTCGCAAACGCTAACTTGCAAGATAAAAACTCTGCTCATTCACTTCTCACCTGTATTCTTTACTTTTTTAATCTTGATTTTTATAAACTTCAGACTAAAATAAGAGCCGATTTAAGAAAGGAAAAAGAGGTGATGTTGTATGGATGAAATCAAGGCGGCGCTCAGCGAAAAGTTAGGTAGCAAGGTTGCCTTTGAGATTCCGCTCTTCGGCGGCATCCCGGTGCCACAGTCGGCCCTGGTCACTTGGGTCATCATCGCGCTATTGACGGTCTTTGCTATCTGGCTGACCCATGGTTTACAAAAAAAACCAGGGCGCCGACAGATGGTTGCAGAGCTGATGGTGGGATTCATCAACAACTTCTGTAAGGGAACTTTGGGGGAAAAGCACTGGAGAACTTTCGCTCCTTACCTAGGTTCCATCGGGCTATACCTTGTGGTTTCCAACCTATCTGGGCTGGTAGGCGTGGACCCTCCCACAAAAGACCTGAACGTGACCGCTGGTCTGGCCGTGATGAGTGCTGTGTTAATTTATGGTGCTCAATTCCGGTACCATGGTTTAGGCGGTGGACTCAGAAAGTTCGGACAGCCTGTAGCGATCTTAGCCCCACTAAACGTTATGGAGATTGGGATTCGGCCACTCTCGCTTTGTCTTCGTCTATTTGGCAATGTGCTGGCCGCGTTCATCATCATGGAGCTGATCAAAATGGCGGTCCCCGCCGTGCTTCCAGTTGCATTCAGCTTGTACTTTGATATTTTCGACGGGATCTTGCAGGCCGTGGTGTTCGTCTTCCTGACGACGCTCTTCTTAGCAGAATCCTTAGAGGATTGACCTGAAAGAACACAACAACACGAACACAATAACACAAACCAAAGAATTTTTTAGGAGGAATTGATTATGGGTATCGTAGCACTTGGCGCAGGCATTGCCGTTTTAACTGGTATCGGCGCAGGCATTGGCATCGGTATTGCCACCGGGAAATCCTCGGAAGCCATCGCCCGTCAGCCGGAGCAGGCTGGACAGATCAGCAAGAACCTGATTTTAGGCTGCGCTCTGGCAGAAGCCACCGCAATTTATGGTCTGCTGGTGGCCATCCTGCTGATTTTCATGAGCTGATCGGGGGCGTAGCCAGATGAATGTTCTGAATTTAAACGGGCAGATCATCTGGGTGTTCGTCAACTTACTGATTCTATTCCTGCTGATGAAAAAATTCCTGTTCGGCCCCATCACGCGGATGCTGGACGCCAGGGCTAAGGGTGTTTCTGACACCCTGGACCAGGCGGATGCACGTCTGGCCGAGGCCGAACAGTCAAAGCAGGAGTATGACGAGCAGTTGGCTGACGCCCGTAGTCAGGCCGCCCAGATCATCGCGGAATCCCGTAAACGGGCAGACCTGGCCTACAGCCGCCGCATGGAAGAAGCCGAGCAGGATGTCCAACGCCTCAATGAACAGGCAGCCCGCCAGCGGGAGGCTGACCGGCAGGTGATGCTGGATGAGGCCAAGCAAGAGATTGCCGCTCTGGTCATGCTGGCCACAGCCAAAGTTTCAAAGCAGGTCCTAGACAGTGATAGTGACAAAGCTATGGTTTCCGCTTTCCTAGACGAAGCAGGTGATGAAGAATGAGCAACATCGCTCAGGAATACGCCGCTGCTCTGCGAACGGCTGGGGGTTCTTTGGAACAGCTGACCGAAAGTGCAGCATATTTGACTGCACATGAAGCACTCTGGGAGGCCTTGTGTAGCCCTGCCGTGGAAGCCCACGAAAAAACCGCTGTGTTGGCGCGTCTGCCAGAGTTTCCTAGAGGAGATACGTTGCAAGCCTTTTATGTCTTGCTGGCTAAAAACGGCAGGTTTGCTCTTTTGCCTGACATTGTTGTGGCTTACCAACAATTAGAACGAAGAGAACAAGGGGAAGGACTATGTGTACTGCGGTGTGCTCGTGATCCGGGAGACGACACCTTGGGTCCTTTGGCACGTTTTTTGTGCAAGCAGCATGGCTATCAGTCCCTTACTTTTGACATTGTAGTTGACCCAGAGGTCTTAGGAGGCTTTGTCCTAGAGATCGATGGGATCACTTATGACAAGAGCGTCCGCGGGCAACTGCATGCCCTGGCGCAGCGTCTGCAAAAGGGGTGAATCGCTTGAACCATTCAGAAGAGATTATTTCCATCCTGCGGGAGGAGATCACGAATTATGACGATCGGACTCGACGGGCTGAGACTGGCACAGTACTGGAAATCGGGGACGGCATTGCCACAGTCTACGGCTTGGATCGGGCTGTTTATGGTGAATTATTGGAGTTTGACACTGGGGCCAAAGGCATCGTGCTAAACTTGGAACGAGATACCGTCGGCGTTGTCCTGCTGGGCAGTGAAAAGGGGCTACACGAAGGCTCCACCGTCACGCGAACTGGCCGCCCTGCTGATGTTCCAGTCGGCGATGCTCTCATCGGCCGCACTTTGAACGCCTTGGGAGAGCCCATCGATGGGCTTGGTCCCATGAAGACGACAGAGACGCGCCCCATCGAGCACGAAGCCTCCGGTGTGGTCAGCCGGGAACCTGTCAACAAGCCTTTACAGACCGGTATTTTAGCCATCGACGCCATGGTGCCAATCGGCCGGGGCCAGCGTGAGCTTATTATCGGCGACCGGCAGACCGGTAAGACGGCCATTGCCATTGATACCATTTTGAACCAAAATGGACAGGATGTCATCTGCATCTATGTAGCCATCGGGCAGAAAGCCTCTACGGTCGCCAAACTGCGGGGGACGTTGGAGAAATATGGCGCGATGGACTACAGTATCATTGTCTCTGCAACAGCATCAGATTCTGCGCCTCAGCAATACATCGCACCGTACTCTGGAGCCGCCATCGGTGAGTATTTTATGAGCCAAGGAAAAGATGTGCTGATCGTCTACGATGACCTTTCTAAGCACGCCGTAGCCTATCGTACCCTCTCCTTGCTCCTGCGCCGCTCTCCTGGCCGTGAGGCTTATCCCGGAGACGTGTTTTATCTTCATTCCCGTTTGTTGGAGCGTGCCTGCCGTCTGACTAAGGAATATGGGGGAGGCTCTATGACAGCCCTTCCTATCATCGAAACCTTAGCCGGAGATGTCTCAGCGTATATCCCAACGAACGTCATTTCTATCACAGATGGCCAGATCTATCTGGAAACGGATTTGTTTTTCGAGGGCCAGAGGCCTGCTGTCAACGTTGGCTTGTCTGTCTCCCGTGTGGGTGGCTCTGCCCAGACCAAGGCTGTAAAAAAGAGCGCCGGTACTTTGCGGATCGATCTGGCTCGCTTCCGTGAATTAGAGGTATTTACCCAATTCAGCTCTGACCTGGACAAAGAAACGCGACAGGCGTTGGATCATGGCAAACGGCTGATGGAAATTTTGAAACAGCCGTTGTATCATCCGCTTCCCGTGTGGCGTCAAGCGGTGATTCTTTATATTGCCACCAACGGCTTGCTTAACGATGTTCCCTTAGACCATGTCAGAGAGTTCGTCCTGAGCTTTGCTGATAACTTGAAAGGAGAGAAGGCAGAGCTGGTCAGTGAAATTCAATCTACTGGCACCCTGCCTGGCGCAGCAGGGGAGGAGCTTCGCACCGCTCTGGAAGCCTATAAAAAGCAGGTGAGCGCGGCATGGCAGGCATAACTGAAATTCGTACTCGCATCGATAGTGTTCAGCAAACTCTAAAAATCACCAATGCGATGTATCTCATCTCCTCCTCCAAGTTGCGAAAGGCCCGCCAACAGTTGGCCCATGTGCAGCCCTTTTACGAGCGTATCCGGGAGACGATCGCAGATATTCTGCACCGTTCGGATGAGATGCAGCACGTCTACTTTGATAAGCGAGAGAAAGTGGCAGAGCATAAAGTCGGTTACATTGTCATCAGCGGTGACAAGGGTTTGGCTGGTGCCTATAACCACAATATTCTCCACCTGACCGAAGAGCAGATGGCCCAGCATCCGAACTCGATGCTTTTCGTAGTGGGTCAGATGGGACGAAGCTACTTCTCTGGGAAAAACGTCAATTTGGACCGAGACTTTCTCTTTGCCGCGCAGGATCCAACTTTGAGTCGGGCTGATGACATCTGTGAGGTCTGCATCCAAAATTTTCGGGATGGGACACTGGACGAAATCTATGTGATCTACACAGAAATGGTCACGCCGCTGCGCTTGGAGACAAGGATCCAAAAGCTTCTGCCACTGGATATTGACTCGTTTTCTTGGGCACCGAAGCCAGGAGAAGAAGCATTGGGAAACCGAAAAGTGACCTATGTCCCCAGCCAGGAGCAGGTGCTGAATCACTTAGTCCCCGGCTATGTACAGGGCATCTTGTTCGGTACGCTGGTCGAATCCTTCTGCGCCGAGCAAAATGCCCGCATGACGGCAATGGACTCCTCCAGCACAAACGCCAGAGAGATGTTAAAAGACTTATCCCTTCGCTATAACCGGGCCAGGCAGGCTGCCATTACCCAGGAGATTACCGAGATCGTCGGCGGGGCCCAGCGAAAAGACGACGACGGGCCGCTGCGCCCCAAGCTAAACCCAACACGCACGGTCCGCTTCTCTGCGGACGGCAACCGCATTGACAACCAATAATCCAACGAATGGGAGGAAGAACCATGGAACGGAAAGGCACTGTAGCGCAAGTCTTAGGCCCTGTGGTAGACGTTGCGTTCCCCGGCGGTATGCTGCCTGAGATCAACGAAGCGCTGACGGTCCCAATCAACGGAAAGGACCAGGTGATGGAGGTCGCCCAGCATGTCGGCGGAGATACCGTCCGCTGCATCATGCTCTCTCCCAGCGAGGGTCTGGGACGTGGAGTAGAAGTCACCGCCACTGGACACACCATTGAAACCCCTGTCGGGGAAGAGACATTGGGCCGGATGTTCAATGTATTAGGGCAGCCTATTGATGAAAAGGGGCCAGTCCAAACGGAAGAAAAATGGTCGATCCATCGAGACCCTCCGGCCTTTGCCCAACAAAATCCGACGACAGAAATTTTAGAAACCGGGATTAAAGTCATTGATCTGCTGGCCCCGTATGCCAGAGGTGGTAAGATCGGACTGTTCGGTGGTGCCGGGGTGGGCAAGACCGTGCTGATCCAGGAGCTCATCCACAACATCGCCACAGAACACGGCGGCTACTCTATCTTTACCGGCGTTGGCGAACGCACCCGTGAGGGCAACGATCTTTGGCGGGAGATGAGTGACTCTGGCGTACTAAGCAAGACAGCCCTAGTCTTCGGACAGATGAATGAGCCGCCTGGGGCCAGAATGAGGGTGGCTCTGACCGGCCTAACGATGGCGGAATATTTCCGTGACCGGCAGAAACAAAACGTACTACTCTTCATCGACAATATTTTCCGCTATGTCCAGGCTGGTTCCGAAGTCTCTGCCTTGATGGGCCGGATGCCCTCGGCCGTAGGCTATCAGCCGACACTGGCCCAGGAGATGGGTGCTTTGCAGGAGCGCATCACTTCCACCAGGGACGGGGCAATCACCTCCGTACAGGCCGTTTATGTTCCCGCCGACGATTTGACCGACCCCGCACCTGCCACAACCTTCGCACACTTAGACGCCACGACCGTCCTCTCCCGTAAAATCGTGGAGCAGGGCATTTATCCTGCAGTAGATCCCCTGGAATCCACCTCCCGCATCTTGGAGCCGGACATCGTCGGACAGCGGCACTATGCCGTGGCCCGCGGAGCCCAGGAGCTGTTGCAGCGCTATCGTGAGCTGCAAGATATTATTGCCATCCTTGGTATGGAAGAGCTCAGCGCTGAGGACCGCAAGACCGTAGATCGTGCCCGCCGGATGCAGCAGTATTTCTCCCAGCCCTTCTCTGTGGCCGAAGTCTTCACCGGTCTGGAGGGCCGCTACGTCCCGTTGGGGGAGACGATCAAAGGCTTTGAAGCGCTGCTGGGCGGCGATTTGGATAAATATCCTGAGTCTGCCTTCTCTATGGTGGGTACCGTAGATGAAATTCGGGAAAAAGCCCGGACCGTGGGGGCGATTTGATGGGAAAGGCGTTCCAGTTAGAGATCATCACCCCCAACGATCCCTTTTATAAAGGATCTGCAGAAAGTGTCATCCTGCCTGCCATTGACGGTGAGTACGGTGTTCTGGCTGGGCATGAGCCCGTTGTCACAGCCATTGAGCCAGGGACAGCCCGTTATCTAGTGGATGGGGAATGGAAAGAAGTTGTCGTTGGGCAGGGCTTTGCAGAGATCATGCCGGACTACACGATCCTATTGGTTGCAACGGCAGACCGTTTGGAGGACATTGATAAAGTTCGCGCTCAACGCGCTAAGGAACACGCTGAGGAACGGATGCTCCAGAAAAAGAGCATTCATGAGTATTATCGATCCAAGGCGACGTTGGCCCGCGCTATGGCTCGTTTGAAAGCGGCTGAAGAAAAAAACAGATAACAAATCGGTAAACCCCATGTTCCATCTCTTGTATCGGACATGGGGTTTTTCGTAATTCAACACTTTAATGCTCTTAGTCTTCCAACTGTTTATTCGATAAAAAAGGTTCTTATAAAAGAAGGAAATTCTTATCTCATGCAAATCAAAAACTGATTCTAGGGTTGAAATGGCTGACCAAGTGTAGTACAATCGGGGAGCTGCCCATGGCAGTAAGAAAGAAATATGGGAGTTTTACAAACATGGAACGAGAGAAACTTGGCAGTCGCCTGGGCTTTATCCTGCTCAGCGCTGGCTGCGCCATCGGCATCGGAAACGTCTGGAAGTTTCCGTACATGGTAGGTCAGTATGGCGGCGGTATCTTTGTGCTACTGTACCTATTCTTCCTGGTCGTCCTCGGCGTGCCGGTGATGACCATCGAGTTCTCCTTGGGCCGAGCCAGTCAAAAGAGTCCGGTGCGCCTGTACCAACAGCTGGAACCCAAGGGGAGTAGGTGGCACATTCACGGCTACGTTGCCATGATCGGCAACTATCTGCTGATGATGTTTTACACCATCGTCTGCGGATGGATGATTCACTACTTTGTCTCCACAGCCTCTGGAAAATTCTCCGGGCTTTCCTCTGAGGAAGTAAGCCAAGCTTTTGGAAGCATCTGTGCAGACCCTGTCTCAATGGTTGGCTTTATGGCCGTCGCCGTGGTCATCGGCTTCTTCGTCTGCTCCCGCGGCCTGCAGAAGGGCCTAGAGCGGGTGACGAAGGTCATGATGATCGCTCTGTTGGTTATCATGGTCGTGCTGGCTATCAACAGCTTTACCATGGGGGGTGCCAAAGAGGGCCTGTCCTTCTATCTGAAACCTGATGTAAACAAGTTCATGGAAATTGGTGTGTGGAACGTTGTGCTAGGTGCTCTGACTCAGGCATTCTTTACGCTGAGCCTGGGGATCGGCGCTATGGCGATTTTTGGTAGCTACATTGGGAAGGAACGCACTTTGCTGGGAGAATCCGTCAATGTAGCGCTGCTGGATACCTTTGTTGCCATCGTCTCCGGTCTCATTATCTTCCCCGCCTGCTTTACATACAATGTGGAAGTGGACTCCGGTCCCAGCCTGATCTTCGTGACTCTGCCCAACGTATTCAACAACATGACCCACGGCAATGTGTGGGGCTCATTATTCTTTCTGTTCATGACCTTTGCCGCGCTGTCCACTGTGCTGGCTGTATTTGAGAACATCATCTCCTGCTGTATGGATCTGTTTGGATGGAGCCGGAAGAAGACCTGCCTCATCAACTGCATTGCCATGTTCCTTCTGTCCCTGCCCTGTGCGCTGGGCTTCAACCTGCTCTCTGGCGTCCACCCAATGGGTGGTGACAGCGGCTTCCTGGATCTGGAGGACTTCTTGGTGAGCAATATCCTGCTGCCTGCTGGTTCTCTGATTTTCGTGATTTTTGCTACCAGTAAACGTGGCTGGGGCTGGAAGAATTTTTTTACGGAAGCCAACGCCGGCAAAGGCATGAAAGTCAAGGAGTGGATGCGGGGGTATATGACCTACATCCTTCCCCTGGCGATCCTGGCCTTGTTGGTCATCGGTCTCATCAGTTATTTTAAGTAAATACTAGATACAAAATGCAGGCCCGTGGGATTTTTCCCACGGACCCATTTTTTACTTGTTGTACTTGTCAAATGCAGGGTTGGTATAGTAGACGTTTTTCGTGTCCAGCATCTCTCGCACTTTCTGGATGGCACTTCCAAAGCGCTGGAAGTGAACAATCTCCCGCTCGCGCAGGAATCGAATAACATCCGTCACATCCGGGTCATCTTTTGCCAGGCGGAGAATATTATCGTAGGTCACACGGGCTTTTTGTTCGGCCGCCATATCCTCCGTCAGATCACAGATGGGGTCACCCTTTACGCCGATGGATGCCGCCGTCCAAGGAAAGCCGGAAGCCGCTGTGGGATAGATACCAGTGGTATGATCCACAAAGTAAGCCGCAAACGAGGGATCGTTCTGGATCTGATCGTCAGTCAGGTCACGGGTCAGCTGGTGAACGATGGCGGCAATCATCTCAAGGTGCCCAAGTTCTTCGCAGCCTATATCGGTCAGTAGTCCCTGTATCTCAGGATAAGGCATAGCGTAACGTTGGGAGAGGTAGCGCAGGGAAGCCCCCAGTTCTCCGTCTGGACCGCCGTACTGGGTGATGATTTGGGCGGCCAACTTTGGATTGGTATTTTTGATGCGGACGGGGTATTGCAGTGTTTTTTGATAGCTGAACATGGCCTTACTCCTCCTCTCGATACTGCCAGGGCCAGGGACCGTCACCCCAAGTATAGTGGCTGGCACGGGCGGAGTCGGTCATAGTCAGCGGGCCGACTTTTTCCAGGAACGTTTCTCTGGCGGTCTTTTCCAAAGCAACATAGCTCTGGAACAAGGCAAAGGCTTCACTGTCGTTAGGATGGGTGTCCAGATACAGGCCCAGCTCCTGGATCACAAAGGCCAGAGCCCGTAGCTGGTTGCTGGGGGTGTCGGCGACTTTGGTAGCGTTGATCTTTAAGTGAAAGGGAAGATCCAGGTCCGGAAACAGCGTTCCGCTCTCCAGTGCCTTGGTGGTGTCATATTTTTTCGGGTCCGCCCCTTGCTCCACCACAAAGGGGACCGCAAAAGGACCGCAGCTTGACAACGCCCCCTGTCCCTCCGGGCAGGCTGGACGAGTCCCACTGTTCTGAGGTCCGTTAGAAGTTACATAGGACAAAGAAAGCTCCTCCTTCTTACAAATAAGGCAAAGGATCGCTCCGATCCGTGCCCAACTCAGTCTATGCCACAGAAGGAAAAAGGGGAACCAGCCAAGAAAGACACACTCTCTCCCTTGACAAACCTTTCTATGGGTGTTACATTGAAATGTACTAGGGGAGCTGCACAGGCGGCTGAGAGGAAACATTGGTTTCGACCCTGTGGGGGAGTAAACCCACGCACCTGATTCGGATAATACCGACGGAGGGAATGGTCAATACATCGTAGGTGACCGCCTGCTCGTCAAGAGAACAGGTGGTCTTTTTATCATTGCCTGTGCGCCTTGAGGAAAGGACGGAAGAATTATGCGAGATTACGCAACACAGATGGAAGCTGCCAAGAAGGGGATCATTACCCCAGAAATGAAAACGGTAGCAGAAAAAGAATATACCGACCCTGAGATGATTCGAGCACGAGTAGCTCTGGGCCAGATCGCCATTCCTGCCAACATCAACCACAAGTCCCTGTGCGCCGAGGGCATCGGCAAGGGCCTGCGGACTAAGATCAACGTAAACCTGGGCATCTCCGGGGATGCAAAAAACTATGAGGTCGAGCTGGACAAGGTGCGTATGGCGCTGAAATTCGGCGCAGAAGCCATCATGGATCTCTCTAACTACGGCAAGACCAACACCTTCCGGAAGCAGCTGATTGAAATGTCCCCCGCCATGATCGGCACCGTTCCTATGTACGACGCCATCGGCTATCTAGAAAAGGACTTGCTGGAGATCTCTGCGGAGGACTTTCTAAAAGTCGTCCGTGCTCACGCAGAAGAGGGTGTGGACTTTATGACCATCCACGCCGGCATCAACCGCCGTGCCGTTGAAGCTTTTAAGCGAGACAAGCGGAAGATGAATATCGTCTCCCGCGGCGGCTCCCTGTTGTTTGCCTGGATGGAGATGACTGGCAACGAGAACCCCTTCTATGAGCACTACGACGAAGTCCTGGATATTCTGCGGGAGTATGACGTGACCATCAGCCTAGGCGACGCCCTGCGCCCCGGATGTCTAAATGATAGTACCGATGCCGGTCAGATCTCTGAGCTGATCGAGTTGGGCGCTCTCGCTAAGCGTGCCTGGGACAAGGATGTGCAAGTCATGATCGAAGGCCCTGGACACATGGCTATGAATGAAATCGCAGCCAACATGCAAATCGAAAAGCGCATCTGCCATGAGGCTCCCTTCTATGTGCTCGGCCCTCTGGTTACGGATATTTTCCCCGGCTACGACCACATCACCTCTGCCATCGGTGGAGCCATTGCCGCAGCAAACGGGGCTGACTTCCTGTGTTATGTGACCCCTGCTGAGCACCTGCGTCTGCCGGACACCGCCGACGTAAAAGAGGGCATCATCGCTTCCCGCATCGCCGCCCACGCTGCGGACATCGCCAAAGGCGTTCCCCATGCCCGTGACCTGGACAACAAAATGGCCGAGGCCCGCCATAAGCTGGATTGGGACGAGATGTTCAAGGTCTCCGTGGACCCCGACAAAGCCCGTGCCTACTTTGAGAGTACGCCTCCCGCAGACCGTCACACCTGCTCCATGTGCGGTAAGATGTGCGCCGTGCGCACCACCAACCTGATTCTAGACGGGAAGAAGGTCGAGTTCTGCACAGAGCTCTGAGTGACATCGTAATTACCTGATTGAACAAAACGCCGGCCACCCTGACGATAAATCTTGTCTGGGGTGGTCGGCGTTTTTGTCGATTCCTATTTGACCTCAGAGATCTTCCTTCAGAAAGATCTCCGCATAAAGCGAAGCATTGGTAAACTCTGCCCAGCTGTAATTGCTCATATATTCACCCTGGTAAACGTTGATGGCTAAACTGTCTCCAGCCAGATAGTCGTACAAGTCGCACTTGATCTTTTTGACATTGATCGAAGTTCTGTTTCTGGCGCGAACCAGCACATCCCCCATCCCGACCCGTCTCAGCGTTTTCCGAAGAGAAGAGATGATCGTTTGGACACTTCGCACCTTGCTGTCATCCTCCCACAGGGTTAGGGCAATTTCGGCATTGGTCGCCGAAGCACCGCGCTGATCCACCAGGAAAGCTAACAGTTCTTTTGCCTTGGCCCGCTCCCAAGGAAGAGGCTTATCATTGAAAAAAGCCTCAAAATGTCCAAATGTCTGAACCACCAGCTTCTGGCGTTCCGGCTCCGGGTCTCGGTTCAGCATCATATCGATTTGATCTAGGGTCTCCTGAATCTTTGCCTTGGTGATCGGTTTGAGCAGATATCCAACGGCATGGACAGAAAAGGCGTCCAGCGCATACTCTGTATACGCTGAGCAAAAGATGATCCTTGTCTCTGACCGAATCTCTTTGATCTCCTTGGCCAACTCAATGCCCAGCATCCCACGTAAACGGATGTCCAAGAAGGCATAGGGGAGACTTTCTTCGCTGCTGCTTACATACTCCAGTGCTTGTTTTCCGTCATCAAACCCCATCACAACGTAGCGTTCATCGGAAAATACGTTCTTTAATGTCTCTACTAACATATTTAACATCAAGGTCTCATCATCTACTGCTAGAATCAACATGTATGCCCTACCTCCTCTTTGAGAATCCGCACGGTCACAACGCCCCCTATTCCTTCTTCATAGGTTAAAACGATCGTACCTTCCATAACCGACTGTAAGCGTGCTTGTACCGTTTCCAAACCAACGTGGTTCAGATCGTCCTTCCAGCGCTTCTGCCAGCTGTCATTGGGAATGAGCTCATTGCCGCCGCTGTCCACCACGGTGATCTCGACCCACTTTCCTCGCGGTCTGCAGTTGATCATAATGATCCCACCATACTTACGGTTGCATAGACCGTGCTTGATTGAGTTTTCTACCACAGACTGCAATGTCAGCGCCGGGATGAGGAATCCGCCGGTCTGAATGTCATACTGCACCGTGATCCGATCCCCAAAACGCAGCTGTTCTAACTCGACATAGTTTTTGGTGTGCTCCAGTTCCTGTTCAAACGGGATCTTATTGCGCCGACTGATCGACCCCATGTTTCCCCGCAGTACCTGACAAAATTGGTCCAGAGCACCCTGCGCCCGTCTATAATCTGATTTACACAGGCATTGGATAGAGACCAAAGTATTATAGAGAAAATGTGGCTGGAGCTGGCGGATCATATTCCGTGCTTCTTCGGCACGAATCACATCTGCTTGGTTCTTTTTCACTTCCAGCAACGCAGTAAGTGTTCCGCGCATCTTCTGGTGGCTGAAAAACAGACCAAACACAGCGGCAAGCATAATCGTTCCGCTTTGAACGGTCCAAATTAGCTGATCAGTTGTCACATGCTGCACAACAAAAAATATAACAAGAACAGCTCCAAACATCCCCATACTTTTAAGAAAAGTGATGTGGAATAACGCACCGGCCGCAAGCAGTGCCAAACACAGTGCCCAATGACCGTCAGATACCTGCAAATAAAAGTCATAATAAAACGCCATCGCAAACATCACAGGTAAAAACAGCCAGATCCATCGGTCCGATACCAGAAGCACTTCTCCCTGCAACCGCGGTTTTCTGACCACCCGCCAGAGACGTTCTACCAACACAATCATTCCTGCGCCAACCAGCAAAGAGGGGAGGAGATACAACCAGGCCACACCGCAGTGCCTATGAAGCATCACGGCAGCAAGGAGCAACACCGACCCCAAAAGTCTTCCCGCCCCCACCAAAGCGTATAGGTTTGACAGCGACAAGCCATCGTCAAACTCAGAAAGATCCTCTTGATATCTGAGGTGAAACCATTGATTTAGAAAATTACTCTCTTGATTCATAGAAATTCTCTTTTCTTTCTGACTGAAGTCAATTGCTCTTTTTCTTAATTTTGTCAATAGTATAAAACATATTCTATATCAAGACAACTGAAAAAAGTCGGAAAACGTCGTTTTACAGTATTTTTGACCCTATTATAACAAAATAACAGCGGCCCCCACATAAGAGAGCCGCTGTGTTCTGCAATTATGGTAGCAGCGCAAAGGCATGCAGTGTTTCTCGCAAAGCCTTTCTTGGCTTCGGGTCCATGGTCCATAGGGGACGGCGGAGACAGCCGCTGTCCAGACCAAGCTCTTCCATGGCCGCCTTGATGGGGATGGGGTTGACTTGAGCAAAGAGTGCTTTCATTAACGGAAGATACGCCATCTGCAATTCTTTAGCTTGCTCTGCTTCTCCCCTAAAATAACTGTGCGTCAGCTCTGCCATCGGAGCAGGGAGCAGATTGGACGTAACGGAGATCAATCCTTTGGCCCCCAAGGCAAGCATCGGCAAGGTTTGGTCATCGTTGCCAGACCAGACATTCAGTTCATCACCGCAATAGGCAATGGTCTCGGCCAACAAAGAGAAGTCTCCCGACGCCTCTTTGGTCCCGTTGATTCTAGGATGCTGACTGAGAATACGATAGGTCTCTGCCGTAAAAGATAGGCCGGTGCGAGATGGGACATTGTAAAGGATCACCGGCAGCTCAGTCCTATCTGCCAAATATTCATAATGGTGAATCAAACCTGTCTGCGTTGTCTTATTGTAATATGGTGTCACCAGCAGCAGCGCATCTGCTCCGGACTCCTCCGCATGTTGGCAAAGATAGAGGGAAGCTACCGTGTCGTTGCTGCCGGAGCCGGCCAGGACCTTACAACGTCCCGCTACATAATCTACGCAGTAATCCACCAATTTGACATGCTCCTCTGCTGAGAGAGCAGCACTTTCTCCCGTTGTCCCACAAACGCACAAGGCGTCGATCCCAGCTTCCAGCTGGCGGTCGATCTGTTTGGCAAAAGCCGTGTAGTCGATGGCACCAGTGGATTGAAAGGGGGTAATAAGAGCGGTACAAGTACCAGTAAAAACAGGGGGTTTCATAAAACGCTCCTTTCCTAAACGGGCAAAAAATAACCCGGACCGACCTCTGTTTCTTTCGTAAGCAGAAAATCGATCCGGGCTATCCGGTCATATCAAATCACAACAAGCGCTGTGTATCGCTCAGCGAGGCTGGATATAGCATTCTGCGCACAGCAACTCTGCCAGCAGCACACCGCCACCGGCGGCACCACGCAGCGTATTGTGGGACAGGCCCACAAATTTATAGTCATACTGGGTATCGGGACGCAGACGGCCCAACGTCACGGCCATGCCACCCTCCAGATCCCGGTCCAGCTTGGCCTGGGGACGGTCTGGCTCCTCGAAGTAGTGCAGGAACTGCTTGGGGGCGCTGGGCAACTCCAGCTCCTGGGCACGGCCCTTGAAGTTCTTCCAGGCTTCCTTGATCTCTTCCTCCGAAGGCTTGTTGGTAAAGGAAACAAAAACTGCGGCGGTGTGGCCATCAGACACAGGAACGCGCAGGCACTGGGCTGTAATAGAAGGGGACGAGGCTGTCATGATCTGGCCATTCTCCACAGTACCCCATACCTTGAGCGGCTCCTTCTCAGACTTTTCTTCCTCGCCGCCGATGTAGGGGATCACATTGTCGATCATCTCCGGCCAAGTCTCAAAGGTCTTACCAGCACCGGAGATCGCTTGGTAGGTGCAGACCAGTACCCTTTCCACCCCAAAGGCACGCAGAGGATGCAAGGCAGGGGCATAGGACTGGATTGAACAGTTGGACTTCACGGCGATGAAGCCGCGCTTGGTGCCCAGGCGAGTTTTCTGTGCTTCCAGGACCTTCAAATGCTCTGGGTTCACCTCAGGGATGACCATGGGCACGTCAGGCGTCCAGCGGTGGGCGCTGTTGTTGGAGATGACAGGGCATTCCAACTTGGCATAAGACTCTTCCAACGCACGGATGTCTTCTTTCTTCATGTCCACTGCGCAGAAGATAAAATCAACGGAAGCCGCGATTTTTTCCTTATCCGCTTCCGCGTCCAGAACCACCAGAGATTTGGCTTCCTCCGGCATGGGGGTCTTCATGGCCCAGCGCTTGCCAGCAGCTTCCTCATAGGTCTTGCCGGCAGACCGGGCACTGGCAGCCACCACGGACAGCTGGAACCAAGGGTGATTTTCCAACAGGGTCACAAAACGCTGGCCCACCATTCCGGTGGCACCAACCACACCCACAGTATACTTTTTCATGCGAAGGACCTCCCTAGATTGTTCAAATTGCCTGAAAACGGCCCTTCTTACCAGAGGATGAAAAATCAGCAGTTGAAAAGCCGGTGGCATTTGTACTATAATAAGTTATATTGTGTCTTTTCCGGTCTTTATGTATCTCAGAAAAGGACAGATGTTCATTGAGTAAGGATAGCACAGTTTGTTTTCCCTGTCAACGGGAAAAGTCCTTCCAGAGAAAAAAGGAGGATGCCATGAAGCGACTTGGAGGGCGGATCGCCCTTTGTGCCCTGCTACTGACTGTCGCGCTGGTTGGGTCCAGTTTGGCCGCCAGCGATACGCAAACCGTAAAGGTAGGGCTAGCTTACAGCAGCGGAGCATTGGCCTCGGCCAATTTAGAAAACAGCGTAGGAAACGGGTATCAGTTTGGTTATTATGATGGAGCTGGAACATTCATCTCGCTGGGCAGCACCGACACCACCCAGATCTCTATGCTGAAAACGCAGAACCTTTATCTAGCCAAAGACGGAACGTATACGACCGTTTCCTCTGGCAGCGCAGGGACCATCGGTTGTTACCACCTCCAACTGCCAGGAACCTATTCCTCTTTTTCTGCTGCGCAGAGCAAAGCAGCCACAGTGACCGGAGGGTTTCCAGCCTGGGTCTCCGGTACATACTATGTCCGCACCGGCGCGTATGCTACCGAAGCGGCTGCGAAAACAGCGCAAAGCAGCCTGGGTATCAATGGAACCGCCATCGTTGGAACGACCTCTTCCGGAATCTCTGTGACCCAGACGAAAACAACCAAAATCTTATTCCAGTATGACAATGCTGGAGGTGCTGTTTTTTCTGTCAAGCCAGGAACCAGCGGAGAGACGAGCACCAAAACTTGGTTTAAGGGAAACAAGTATGCTGGGAGCTTTTTGTATGAGCGCATCGGCGGTGGAAACCTAACGGTGGTCAACTATGTCACCATGGACAACTATCTCAAGGGCATCATCCCCTATGAGATGAGTTCCTCCTGGCCTGCAGAGGCTTTAAAAGCCCAGGCCGTGTGTGCTCGGAGTTATGTACTGTCCAGCACGGGTAGTAAACATGCGTCCAATCATTTCGACCTCTGTAATACCACCTGCTGCCAGGCCTATCGCGGCTGTGGACGAGCCACCAATTTTACGGACGCACAAGTGGACGCCACCTCCGGCATCTATGCGTGGTACAACGGAAAGATCGCCCAAACCTTTTACTATGCCTCTAATGGTGGTGCAACAGAAGATTGTCCCAATGTCTGGTTTGCCGACTTACCCTATTTGAAAGGCAAGCCAGACCCCTATGAAGCCGACATTGCCAGCACGGTCAGCGGGTACTACTGGACTAAAACCTATACTGCCAGCGAACTGACCACGTTGCTGAAAAACAAAGGCGTCTCCTGCGGAACAATCGTGGATCTGTCCGTCACACAATTTACGCCATCAGGAAATGTAAGGGAAATCACCTTTACAGATAATGCTGGTAAGACGTATGTCTATTCCAAGGAAAAAGTGCGGACGATCTTAGGTTTAAAATCTTTCCATTTTACGATCTCAGGCGGCGCTGGCGGCAACACAGGCACCAGATACTATGTCGATGGGAATAGTACATTATCCAATTTAAATGGTGTATGGGCTATCGGCAAAGGCAGCAGCAAAGAGCAGATGTCTGGCAGTGGGCAGACTGTAATCACCTCCAGTGGAACTGAAACGTTGACTGGAAATACCCAAGGGACTGCCGTTCCTGCCGGTTCCTTTGTAATCTCTGGGGCCGGAAATGGCCACAACGTAGGAATGAGCCAATGGGGCGCTTATGCCATGGCCAAACGTGGCTATACCTATGACCAAATTTTAAAATTCTATTATACGGGGATTGATTTGTATTAAAACGCATGATTTTTATTATGACCTACCACAGGAGCTCATCGCCCAAACACCCCTGCAAAAACGGGACACTTCTCGTCTGCTCACCCTAAATAAGGTAACAGGAGAGACTGGGCACTACCATTTCTATGACCTTCCTAAATTTCTTAAGCCGGGGGACTGTCTGGTTTTGAACGACTCTCGTGTTCTGCCCGCTCGGCTGATCGGACACCGTGTCCCAACGGGCGGTGTCTGTGAGGTCGTTCTGCTCATTGACCGGGGAGAGAACACCTGGGAGTGTTTGGTCCGTCCCGGTAAAAAGCTGCGGGAAGGGGCAAAACTTTCCTTTGGCGAAGGGGAATTGACGGCAGAAGTCACCAAAGTCTTAGAAGGAGGCAACCGGCTCATTCAGTTTCATTATGAAGGCATTTTCCTGGAGATTTTGGAACACTTGGGTAAGATGCCGCTGCCGCCTTATATCAAAGAGGAATTGCAAGACGCAGAACGCTATCAGACGGTCTATTCAAAAGAGATCGGCTCTGCCGCTGCGCCCACCGCAGGTCTGCATTTTACCAAAGAGCTGCTGGAAGAAATTCAGGCCATGGGCGTGCAGATCTGCTATGTAACACTGCACGTTGGTCTAGGGACTTTCCGTCCAGTCAAGGCAGAAGACATCACAGATCACACCATGCACAGCGAATACTGCATGATCTCCCAAGAAACGGCGGATACCATCAACCAGACCAAAGCCAAGGGCGGCAGGGTCATCTGCGTTGGAACAACCTCCTGCCGTACAATCGAAAGCTGGGCAGGGAAGGACGGCACGTTGAAAGAGTCTGCCGGCTGGACCAGCATTTTCATCTACCCTGGCTATCGCTTCAAGGTATTAGATGGTCTTGTCACAAACTTCCACCTTCCAGAGTCTACGCTCATTATGCTCGTCTCTGCACTGGCCGGGCGAAAGCATGTGCTGGCGGCCTATGAGGAAGCTGTGCGGGAGAAGTATCGGTTCTTCTCCTTTGGGGATGCGATGTTTATTTACGAATAAGGAGGACGGACTGTGTTTACACTGCTGAAAACAGAGGGCAAGGCCCGGCGAGGAGAGCTGACATGTGCCCATGGCACCGCCCAGACCCCGGCTTTTATGAACGTCGGCACCCAGGGCGCCATTAAAGGTGCTGTATCTGCCCACGACCTAAAGGAGATCGGCTGTCAAATCGAGCTCTCCAATACCTATCATCTTCATCTGCGGCCAGGCGACAAACTCATCAAGGAAATGGGCGGCCTGCATCGGTTCATGCGTTGGGATGGCCCAATTTTGACTGACAGCGGGGGATTTCAAGTCTTTTCACTGGCCAGTATGCGGAAAATCAAGGAGGAGGGCGTGACCTTCGCCTCCCATATTGATGGGCGACGCATCTTCATGGGGCCTGAGGAGAGTATGCAGATCCAGTCGAATCTCGGCTCTGACATTGCCATGGCTTTCGACGAGTGCGTGGAAAATCCTGCACCATATGACTATGTAAAGCAATCCTGTGAGCGTACCCTGCGCTGGTTACAGCGCTGTAAAGTAGAGCACGACCGACTAAACACTCTTCCGGACACGGTCAATCCCCAGCAGCAACTCTTTGGGATCAACCAGGGTGGTATCGTCCCAGATCTACGGGTATGGCACATGAAGGAGATCGCTAAGCTGGACTGTGACGGCTATGCCATCGGTGGCCTGGCAGTAGGGGAGCCAGCAGAAACGATGTATGAGATCATCGACGCCGTAGAGCCATACATGCCCACGGATAAGCCACGCTACCTCATGGGGGTTGGAACACCGGTCAATATTCTGGAAGCCGTTGCACGAGGCGTAGATATGTTCGACTGTGTCCTGCCCGCCCGAAACGCCCGCCACGGGAAGCTCTACACCTGGCAGGGGGCGATGAACATCAAGAACGAGAAGTATAAAAACGACGACCGTCCCATTGATCCTGCGTGTGATTGCCCGGCCTGCCGCTCCTTCTCTCGTGCCTACCTACGCCATCTGTTCGCGGCAGGGGAAATGCTGGGCATGCGTCTGGCCGTGATACATAATCTGCACTTCTATAACGAACTGATGGTGAAAATTCGCCAGGCATTGGAGGAAGGGCGATTTACAGAGTTTTATCACGAGTATAAGGAGCGCCTTGGAGCAAAAATTTAAGTTCTGAAATGCTCTGTTCAGCTTTTGAAAAAAGGGCTTGTCAAATCACAAAATTTCTTTTATAATAAAGAGAAAATTCATTTTGCAGCGGAGGGAATACACCTTGAAAATGGAAATTCTGATTATCGTCCTGATCGTGTTCTACATCGCCATTTTCTACTTCCTGAAAATGCGCCCTGAGAAGCAGCGCAAAAAGGAACAGGAAGAGATGAAGCGGTCCCTGAACCCCGGCGATCCCGTTACCATGATCGACGGTATCGTTGGTAACGTCTGTGCCGTGAAGGAAAAGACCATCGTCATCGAGACTGGCGCCGACCGTGTTCGCCTGGAATATGCTACCTGGGCCATCATGAATAAGGGCGCAGCGGTGGATCAGGCCGCCAACTGAATCCTGTCATAGAGAGATCCCTCTCCGCATAGAATCCAACAGATTCTTTACGGGGAGGGATTTTCCTATGGCAAAGAATGGGGAAGCCGCCGCAAAACCTGCGGCGGGACAGGGGGCGGGCCTTGCCTTGGCCATCTTATTGGGCGGAGGCCTTGGGGTCTTGCTCCTGTTGTTGCTGACCCTGCTCATTTCTGTGCTGGTCTGGAGCGGCTCTGTACCGGTAGTCACGGCTGGGATCCTGCTCACCATCGCTGCGGGGCTGTGTGCTCTGGTCGGCGGGCGGGTCGCTGTGAAGAAGGGGAGTGGCGGTTCCTTTCTGCTAGGCTGCGGGGCCGGGGCGCTGATCTGCTTGGTGCTGGTCCTAGTCTGCCTTGCCACGTCTGGGATGGATGGTTTTCATGAACAGTTTATTGGCATCCTGCTCATGACGCTGGCTGGGGGCTGTCTAGCCGGGTTGTTAGGAAAGCCTAAGAAACGAAAAAAGAAAAAGGCATGAGCAAGGTAGCTCATCACGCCCATCACAAAATCGCTGACAAACCAAAACAAGAAACCCGGAAAAAGGGACGAGACGCAGCACTATTGATCCTTGTCGCAGCATTTTTGACTGGAGCCGCTGTCGGATGTATTTTAGCTGGAAAATTAGCACCTAGCAATTTAGGAAATCTTCTTCAGCAAGCATTGAGCTCTCAAACACGTCCTGCACTCTGGCGAGAACTCTGGGCCGTCTTTCGATGGCCAATGGCAGCACTGATCCTAGGCTGTTTACCGATGGCATGGTTGACGCTGCCAGGGGTGTTTTTTCTGCGGGGCATGTTTTTGGGGTATGTTGTGCAAATAGTTGCTAGAGGCGTTGCGTCCCATGGATTCTTATGGGCCGGTGTTTTGTTTGGGCCAACTTGTCTGTTGGCCGTCCCTATATTTTTTGTGATCGGCTACCTTGGATTGCTGAGAGCCGCCGCGCAAACACCTGGACGCGCCCAGTTGCTCTTAGGCAGCGCAGTTTGCTGCGGGCCGCTGGCGCTGTGCATTTTTTTGGACCGGACTGTTGTGCTGAACCTGTTGGATATTTTACTGGCATCATTGGTGTCGGCATAACACTTGCAATTTGATCATTTCTTCGCTATAATAAAGCCAATTTCAGTTCGTATGCTCCCAGGGGGAGCATACGTTTTACCAACACCAACTTCGCATAATGTAGATTTTGCGAAGTTGGTGCATCTCAGAAAGGACACCTCTCTCAAATGGCTGATTACTGGAAAGAATCTCCTCCCATTTTACGGGAATTTCTCAATTACCACGAATCCATTCTCTCACACTCTGCGCAGACTGTGGATGAATACTTTTTAGACCTGCGCGGCTTCTTCCGTTACCTAAAGATGACACGCAATCCAGATCTTGCTGATGTTCCGTTTCAGGAAATCTCGATTTTAGATGTGGACTTGGACTTTGTTTCAAAAACCCAACTGTCTGAGATTTACGGGTTTCTGACGTTTCTTACTGGCGGCGGTGCGTTCGGCAAGGCCGAATCCACGACCCGTGCTAGAAAATGCGCTTCCATTCGTTCATTTTACAATTATCTCTGCGTCCATGCTCGCGTGATGACGGCCGACCCTACCCAGGCGCTGAATAACCCCAAGATGCGGAAATCCCTGCCGCGCTATCTCTCGCTGACAGAGAGTCTTCAGCTGTTGGAGGCCGTCTCCGGCCCCAATGAATTGCGGGATTATTGTATCTTGACGATCTTCCTAAACTGCGGTCTGCGGGTCGGCGAACTGGTTGGGCTGAATGTTCAGGATGTCCGGGATGATACGATTCGAGTGTTAGGCAAAGGCAATAAAGAGCGTCAGCTCTATTTGAACGAAGCCTGTCTAGGTGCGTTAGAGGCTTATATGGCTGTTCGGCCCGACCCAAAAGATGACCCTCGACACAAAGATGCCCTCTTCGTCTCCAGAAATAAAACGCGGCTCACAACACGGGCCGTGGAAAACATCGTCCACAAAGCCGTGCTGCAAGCCGGACTAGACCCCAAATATTCCCCCCATAAGCTCCGTCATACCGCCGCCACACTGATGCTGGATCATGGCGTTGATATTCGGACCTTACAAGATGTACTGGGGCACGAAAATCTTGGTACCACACAGATCTATACCCACATCTCTGACGCCAACCGAAAGCAGGCTATCGACGCCAATCCGCTGGCCCATGTGAAGAAAAGAACCGACTGAGATCACTCCAAAATGTGATCCAAACCTTGGGCAAAGATCGTGCGGACATGGTCATCGCCTAGGGCGTAGTAGACCATCTTCCCCTCCCGACGGGCTTTGACTAGGCGGGCCTGTTTTAAGATGCGCAGCTGGTGGGAAATGGCGGACATAGTCATGCCAAGTTGTTGGGCAATGTCCCCCACACCTTTTTCATTTTCAAACAGTGCATATAAAATTTTGATACGGGTGCTGTCCCCAAAAATTTTATACAGCTCAGCCAAATCACTGAGCATTTCCTCAGTCGGTACGATATGTTTCTGTTCGCTGTGGTCATAGTCGTGCATAGCTCCATCCCCTTTACACTTGAATAATTGCTCAATTATAGATAGTATATACCCTTACACCAAAAAGTCAAGAAAAACAACATCCCTCGGCCACTTTTTTCTGTGGTCTTGAGGGATGTTGTTGCTTGTTTACACAGTTATTCGTCTGTTTCCTGGCTGAGCTTTGTTTGTAGCTCTTCCAGAGTCAGGATGGGAATACCCAGCGTCTCAGCTTTGGTTTGCTTGCTTCCTGCGTTCTCTCCGGCCAGCAGGAATGTAGTCTTTTTGGAGACACTACCTGTCACCTTTCCGCCGTTTGCCTGGATGAGTTGGGCGGCCTCTTCCCTGCTCATATCCGGCAGCGTGCCGGTGATAACCACCGTCTGGCCGGACAGGGGCAGGCCCTCTTTGGGAGCTGTAACAATCTCTTGCTCCATATTCACACCGGCTGCTTTGAGTTTTTGCACCACCTGCTGGTTATGGGTCTGACGGAAATATTCATAGACACAATGAGCAGAAATAGGGCCAATGTCATTGACCGCCACCATATCCTCTTCGCTGGCAGTAGCCAGGGAGTCAAAGGTCCCGAAATGATTCATTAACGCCTGTGCTGCAGATTTTCCGACGTTTGAGATGCCAAGACCCGTTAGCAAACGGTCCGGTGTATTTTTCTTTGCTTTCTCAATGGCAGCTAAGAGTTTGTCCGTGTTTTTCTCCTTGCCAATGATCCCCTGCTCGATCAGCGCCTCTCGATGCTGAGACAGAGTAAAAATATCTGCTACATCGGTCAAATATCCTTTTTCAATCAAATCGTGAACATAAACCGCCCCAAATCCCTTGATATCCATGGCACTGCGCCCCACAAAATGGTCGATGAGGCGCTCTAACTGGGCAGGACAATTCAGATTGACACATTTTATATCCGCCGTATCCTCAACCCGCACAGCAGGCGAACCACAGACAGGGCATACCATGGGGATTTGAAATACTGGCTTCCCTGCCGGCTGCTTCTCCGGAACCACCCCAACGCATTTTGGAATGACTTCGCCGGACTTTTCAATGAGCAGTGTAGAACCGTTACGAATGTCCAAGTTCGTGATGAAATCCTGATTATGAAGGGTACAGCGGGACACCGTCGTGCCGCAGAGACGGACCGGTTCAAAAATCGCCGTAGGGGTGATCTTTCCCGTCCGGCCAACGGAAAGCTCGATCTGTAAGAGCTTCGTCTCTTTGCGCTCCGGGGGATATTTGTAGGCCACCTGGTACCCGGCATTTCTAGCGGTATCTTTCAACTGTGCTCGCCGTGCTAGTTCATTGACTTTGATGACAGCTCCGTCGATGTCATAGGGCAAGGTGCCGCGCATCTCTCCAATCGCTTCAATAGCCTTCCAGATATCCTCTTTGGTCTTGCAGAGATACCAGTGGGCAATGACAGTCACACCACAGTTCTCCAAATAGCGATACGCTTCCTCGTGGGTTTCTAAGGTTTTGCCGCGTATATCTTGAACATTAAACACAAAAAAGGAGAGCTTGCGTTCCTTTGTCACAGAAGCATCCAGCTGGCGCAGTGTACCCGCCGCGCAGTTGCGTGGGTTAGCAAAGGTCTTTTTCCCCAGCAATTCCTGGCGTTCATTGACAGCATCAAAGGCCGCATTTGTCATATAGACTTCGCCGCGCAGTTCCAGATATTCAATGGGGTGCTTGAGTTTAACTGCAACATCATCAATGACTTTTGCGTTGGCCGTCACATCTTCCCCGAAATTCCGGCCATCCCCACGGGTAATGGCCGTGACAAGCTTGCCATTTTCATAGCGCAATGCCATGGAAAGGCCGTCGATCTTCGTCTCCACCAGGAAGGTGATCTCCTCCCCCAGCTTCTCCCGGCAATCGTCGACAAAGTGGTCTACCTCTTCCTTAGTAAAGAGATCCTGCATAGACAGCATGGGCACCCGATGGGCCACTAGGACCCCAGCGGTGCGCTTGGCGCTCCCCCCCACTTTCTGCGTGGGGGAATCTGGCGTGATCAGCTCTGGGTACTCCGCTTCGATTGCTTTGAGTTCCCGCATAAGGGCGTCGTATTCCTGGTCTGAAATGGTGGGAGCGTCCTGGTTGTAGTAGAGATCGCTGTGGTGATTGAGCAGGGTTCGTAGCTCTTCTGCCCGTTTGGATGGCTCCATGGTCCTTCTCCCCTTCCAAAAATCAATGTCTTACCGCAGCAGCTCCTCCGCCGCCAGCAAGATACCTAGCTTACCGGACTCATAGGTCAAGCCGCCCTGCATATAGACCGTGTAAGGTGGCCGCATGGGCGCGTCAGCAGATAACTCGATGGAGGCACCCTGAATAAAGGCTCCCGCTGCCATGATGACCGGGCAATCATACCCCGGCATATCCCAGGGAACAGGGGTCACGTAGGAATCCACTGGGGCCCCGGACTGGATACCTTTGCAGAACCGTTCTACGGCTTCTGGCTTTTCCAAGTGGATCATCTGAATAATATCGTGACGAATGTCCTGAGAGGCCGGGTCTGCCCGATAGCCCATCAGCTCCATAACCTTTGCCGCAAACACAGCCGTTTTCGTCGCCTGAGCAACGGTATGGGGAGCCAGGAACAAGCCCTGATACAGTGCCCGATTATTTCCTAGGGAAGCACCGCACTCCCGGCCGATGCCGGGGACGGTCATTCGCATAGCCGCACTCTCCACCAGGTCTTTCCGACCGGCGATATAGCCGCCCATCGGAGCCAAACCACCGCCAGGATTTTTGATGAGAGAACCCATGATAAGGTCTGCACCAACCTGTGGCGGCTCGATTTTCTCCACGAACTCCCCATAGCAGTTATCGACCAGGATATAGACGGTGGGATTCACCGAACGAATGGCTCGGATGATCTCGCCGATGGCCTTCACGGAGAGAGAGGCCCTCGTCGCATATCCACGGGAGCGCTGGATGAGGACTGCCTTCACATGCGCCTCCTGCACCGCCTGCACAATGCCAGGCAAGTCGGGGGTATCCTCCGGAGTCAGGTCTACCTGACGATAGGTTACACCAAATTCTTTGAGAGAGCCATTCCCGTCCCCTGTAATACCAATGACACCCTGCAATGTATCATAGGGTGCGCCGATGGCAGAAACCAGCACATCTCCGGGACGCAGTACGCCGTATAAGGCGCAGGAAATCGCATGGGTGCCATTGACAAAATTGATGCGGACCATAGCGTCCTCTGTTCCAAAAATATCGGCGTAAATTTCTCCGAGCGCTTCCCGCCCGATGTCATCGTAGCCATAGCCTGTGGTCCCCTGAAAATAAGCTTCTGCGACCTTATGATTTTGGAAGGCTGAGAGGACTTTTTGGGTGTTATACTCCGCGATCTCGTCGATGCGGGCAAACTGTTCGGTCAGGGCTGCCTGAGCTTGCGCACCAATGGCGCGAACTCTCTCGCTGATCTGTAAAGGCATATCACATTACATCCTTTGTAATTTCTAGTTTTTTCTCTGCAAAAGCCGTCATCAGGCGGACAGCGGCGGAGACATCTTCCAGAGAGACCATCTCCACTGGAGAATGAATATAGCGGCACGGGATCGAAATCCCACCTGTCTGTACACCTCCCCGGCTGACGTGAATCGCTCCGGCGTCCGTTCCCCCGGCTATGAGCACATCTTTCTGACAAGGAATTTTACTTGACAGGCCTAGTTCTTCCAGTATTTTTACTATATTCGGGTGACAGATCACAGAGCTGTCCATAATCTTAATGGCAGCACCACCACCCAAAACCGTACTGCCGCGGTGGGTATCATCCAACTCTTCTGCCGCGGTCACGTCCACCGCAATGCCATAGTCTGGATCGATGCCGTAGGCAGCGGGTTTGCTCCCGCGCAAGCCCAACTCTTTCTGAACAGTAAAAACAAAATAGAGGTCATTGGTATACTCCCGGATATGGCTCATGGCATCCAGCATGACCGCGCAGGAGATGCGATTGTCCAGATACGGAGAAACCAAACGGGACTCCGTGGTAAAGGCAGGCATCTTAGAAACGGCTGTGTCGCCAATTTGGATGAGTCGTCTGGCATGGGCCTCATTTTTTGCCCCGATGTCTAAGTAGAGATCGTTCAGCGTCATATCTTTGACCGAAACATTCCGACGCAAAGAAACCACGCCGGACACACCATTCTTAAAGCGGAAGGGCGTATGCAGAATACTCTCCGGACGGATGCCGCCCAACTTACCAAAGGAGAGATAGCCTTTCTCATCGATATGAGTCACAATCAGTCCAATAGAATCCATGTGGGCAGCGAACATGACTTTAGGGCCGTTCCCCTTTTTGTGGACGATCAGATTTCCCAGAGTATCTACCCAACACTCATCGGCGTAGGGCTCAGCTAGCCGCTTTAACGTAGCAGCGATTTGACGCTCGTCCCCGGAGGGTCCGTGGCAGGCGTTCATCATTTCGATCACAGACAGATAATCCATGTCGGTCACTCCTTCCTTCAGGCCATGGTGGCCATGGCCTGCAAGAAGCGGCGGGCTAAGGCCAGCATATGATTACAATCTTCTAAGGACGCCACGCTGGAGGGTGTGTGCAGGTAGCGCACGGCGGCCGCAATGCCGGCCACGCGCACACCGGCCTTGCTCCGCTGGATGGCAGAGGCATCCGTGCCGCCGGAGAGATACTCTTTGGTTTGCCAGGGAATTCTCCCCTGCTCGGCCAGGGAACGTAGCAGCTCAAAAAATTCCCGGTCGTAGACCGTCCCACCGTCCATGTAGGGCACAACCGGTCCTTTACCAGGGGCACACACTCGTTTGTGGGGTGGCATATCAGGTAAGTCGGCGGCCGTCGTGCCCTCCAGGACCAAGGCAATGTCCGGCGTCACAGAGAATGCGGCACCAAAGGCTCCGCGGGTGCCTACTTCTTCTTGCACGGTAAAGACAAAGGTACAGTCCATGGGCAGGGGTTCCTGTAATAGCTCCGCCATGACAGCGCAGCCAATTCGGTCGTCAATGGCCTTGGCCTTTAAGAATCCATGGCCAAACTCCAAAATATCGGTATCAAACACCACCAAGTCGCCCCGGTAGACTAGGTCTTCCGCCGTTTCTTTGTCCTCGGCCCCGATGTCGATGTAAAAATCCTTGAGTTTTGGGACTGTCTTTTCCTCCTCCCGGCTGGTCAGGTGATAGGCTTTCAGGCCAATCACGCCGGGAACTTTCTTGGGGCCTACCAGAACCGGTTTGCCGATCAAAACACGGCGGTCAATACCACCGACGGTATCGAACTTGAGATAGCCGTCATCGGTGATGGCACGGATCATCAAGCCAACCTCGTCCATGTGCGCAGCCAGCATGAGCTTTTTACTGCCGGGGATACGGCCCTTTTTCTCAATGATAAGGTTTCCGATGGCATCCACCCGGATGCTGTCGGCGTGGGGAGCCGCCAGCTCACGCAGATAGTCCCGCACAGCGTCCTCTCCGCCGGAGACACCAGGCAGAGCACAGAGGGTTTTTAACGTATCAATCAGCAAGGAACTCCCCTCCTTCCTTGGCCAGGTCCTTAACAAACGCAGCAAGCAACTGAGCGGAGATCTCCAAGTCCCGCAGGTCCAGCGTCTCGACCGGGCTGTGCATGTATTTCAGTGGAAGAGACAGCACGCCGGTGGCGATCCCCTCACGAGCGATCTGGACCCGCCAGGCGTTGGTCCCGCTGTGACCAGGCATCACATCCAAATCCCAAGGCAGATCCAGTTCGTTGGCTTTGTCCATAAAACGCTGACTGATCCAGCGAGTGATGTTGGAACCGATCCCGATGACGGTCCCCTTCCCAGCGGGAAATGTTTCGTCTTTGGGTCCATCTGGGGTGCGGGCGTGGGTCACATCTACAGCAATGAAGCAGTGGGGGGCCACCGTAAAAGAATGGACCACCGCGCCACCTCCGTTGACCTCCTCCCGGCTACTGCCTAGGATATAGAGATCTACATCCAAAGGAATCCCTTTCAATAGCTCCGCCGTCCGCAGCAGAGTCACAAACCCCGCCCGGTCATCCATCGCCTTACCGCTGACCACCTCGCCTAGTAAAGGCCGGAAAGGGCCGCGGGTCACAACAAAGGTCCCGATCAGCATTTCCCCTTCCTCTTGTGTCAGACCTGCATCGATGTACAGGTCGGACATAGGCACGCTCTTGTTGGCATCTCCCGCCCTCTGCATATGGGGCGGCAGCACAGCCACCAAACCGAAGCGGGGCGGGTCAGAGAGGATGGTCACTTCCCGATCCGGTAGCATTCTAGGGTCGATACCACCCACCGAGCGGAAGCGCAGAAAACCGTCCTTGGCTCCGGTAATGACCAAACCTACCTCATCTAGATGGGCGTCCAGCACCACACGCTTGGCGTTTTCCTTGCCGCAGCGGCGGACACCGATGAGGTTGCCAAAGCAATCTCGGCTGACTTCATCCACCAGTGGCCGCAGCAGCTCCATGGCCTGTTCCAGCGTTTGCTGCTCCCGCCCAGAAGGACCTGAGCTAGCGCTGAGCGCAGCCAGACTTGCGCGAATATCCATAGACCCTCCTTACAGTTCGTTCACGATGGCCTTAAAGGTCTGGCCACGCTGGGCAAAGTTCTTGAAATGGTCGAAGGAAGCGCAGGCCGGAGAGAGAATGACGACATCGCCCTCTTCCGCTGCTTGGGATGCCTTCAAAACCGCCTGCTTAAAGTCCGGTTCCATAAGAATGGCCGGATGACCAGCTTGATAGCCCTCAGACTCGATCACTGCTTTTTGAATCTTTTCGGCGGTGTGACCGGTGAGGACCAACGTCTTGACGTGATCCTGCACTTCCTTCCCCAGGACTTCAAAGGGGATCTTTTTATCATAGCCGCCGGCAATCAGAATGACCTTCTGGTGGAAGGAATGAAGCCCAGCAATGGTCCGGGTGGGGCTGGAGGCAATGGAGTCGTTGTAATAGCGCACCCCGTTCAGCGTCCGCACCAGCTCGATGCGGTGCTCCACACCTGGAAATGTCTCAGCCGTGTGTAGGATGACATCATCGGGGACCATACCCTGAACCGCAGCGATGGCAGCCAGGTAGTTTTCTACGTTGTGCTGGCCTGGGATGAGGATGCGGTCGGTGGCAAACAGTGTGCGCTTTTGACCGTTCCCAGCCACAACGATCTTGCCGTTCTCCACATAGGTCCCCTCGGCCAATGTCGTCTGGCGGCTGAATTTCAGCACTTTGCCTGGAGCGCGGCCAGCCATTTCGTTGGTCAGTGCATTGTCCCGGTTGAAGATGGCAATACCACTCTTTGTCTGATGGGAGAAAATATTCTCTTTGGCCTGGGCGTACTCCTCCATGGACTTATGGATGTCCAGATGGTTGGGAGAAAGATTGGTAAACACCGCAATGTCCGGGCTGGCTTGGAGCGTCATAAGCTGGAAGGAAGACAGCTCCAATACCGCCACGTCCTCTGGGCGCATCTCCCCTGCTTCCGACAGCAGCGGTTTGCCAATGTTGCCGCCCAGGTGGACGGTATACCCAGCGTTTTTCAGCATCTCTGAAATCAGGGTGGTGGTAGTGGTCTTTCCATCGCTTCCAGTCACCGCGATGATCTTACAGGGGCAAACCTGGAAGAAAACTTCCATCTCCGAGGTCAGCACGCTCCCCTTCTCAATGGCCGCCAGGAAGGGCGGAATATCCGGCCGAATACCAGGAGAGCGGAAGATAATATCTTGATCCAAGCCATCCAGATATGTCTCACCCAGGTGAAGAATGGCGCCCATGGTCTCCAATTCTTCCGCCAGTCCCCTGAACTTCTCCCTGGGATTCTTATCACAGGCAGTGACATCGATCCCAGCCCGCAGCAAGGTTTTGATGAGCGGGGTATTGGATACCCCAATGCCGATGACGGCGACTCGTTTCCCCTGAAGGGAGTCAAGATACTGTTGTAGCGTAATAGCCATAGGCCCTTCCTCCTCACTCAAACAGGCGCAGGTGCGCCGAACTATAAAATACAGTTTATTATACGCCGAAGGCCTTGGAAATTCAAGATTTCTTTCCCATCCCTGGCAGAGAAAAAATTCACGTTCCTTGGCACCAAAAAACACCAAGCCGACCCATCCCAAAAGGACAGACCGGCTTGGCGTGATTAGGACACACGGTTTCAGCAAGGAAAGGTGTCAATGTTTGGTATGGCAATGGCTGGAGCAGTGCTCACAGCCGCAACCGCAGGAGGAGTTCCCCTGCTTTTTCTGGCGGATCATATAGCGAGCCACCGCCACAACGATCACCGCGAGAACGACCGACACAAGAATGGTGCCGCCATTGTTGGCGAGAAATTGTAACATAGAGATCCCTCCTGTCGTATTGTTATTATAGTATAAGGAAGTGTGTCTTGTCTAGTCAGCCCACAGAAGACTTCGCCTTAGTGTTGGTACGCAAGGTGTTAGCTTCTTTATAGGGGCGGACAAGCTGCATCACGATCAGTACGATGAAGAGAACGGCGAAGATCAGGCCAATCACATTCACGCTGCCGGAGAAGAGCAAACCCAGCTGATAGATGATGAGGGACACGATGTAAGCGAAACCACACTGATAGCCCACAGCGAACCAGAACCACTTAGCAGAGTTCATCTCTCTGCGGATGGCGCCCATAGCAGCAAAGCAGGGAGCGCACAGCAGGTTGAAAGCCAGGAAAGCATAACCAGCCAAGGGAGTCAGGCCCTCAAAGTCCAGAACACCGAAGACGCCGACGACCTCTTCCTTAGCGACCAGGCCCATGATGGTAGCCACGGTAGCCTTGATGTTGCCGAAGCCCAAGGGGGAGAAGATCCAGCAGATAGCGCCGCCGATGATGCCCAGGATGCTGTCGCCCAGATCCATCTCAGGATCAAACAGGAACGCACCGTCCACAACACCGAAGCTGGAACCAGCCCAGATGATGATGGAGGAGAGCAGGATGATGGTACCGGCACGCTTGATGAAAGACCAGCCACGCTCCCACATGGAACGCAGAACGTTGCTGACGGTAGGCCAGTGGTAAGCAGGCAGCTCCATAACGAAGGGAGCGGGATCGCCACTGAACATCTTGGTCTTCTTCAGCATGATACCGGAGATGATGATGACAGCGATGCCCAGGAAGTAAGCACTGGGAGCCACCCACCAAGCGCCACCGAACAGGGCCGCAGCGATCAAAGCGATGATAGGCATCTTAGCGCCGCAGGGAATGAAGGTCGTAACCATGACCGTCATACGGCGGTCACGCTCGTTTTCGATGGTACGGGAAGCCATGATGCCAGGCACGCCGCATCCACTGCCGATCAGCATGGGGATGAAGGACTTACCGGACAAACCAAAGCGGCGGAAGATACGGTCCATGACGAAAGCAACACGGGCCATGTAGCCGCAGGCTTCCAGGAAGCCCAAGAAGATGAACAGGACCAGCATCTGAGGCACGAAGCCAAGGACGGCGCCCACGCCGCCGATAATGCCGTCCAGGATCAGACCCTGGAGCCAGTCAGCGCAACCGACTGCGTTCAGAGCATTCTCGGCCAAAACAGGGATACCGGGGACCCAAGTACCAAACTCAGAGGTATCAGGGGCATCTTCCATACCGGCGTCGTAAATGGCAGAAATGTCATAGCCAGCCTCAGCCAAGGAGTCGGCATAGGAGCCATAATCCTCATCGAAGGTCGCGAAATCACCATCTTCGATGTCAGCCAGCAGGGCATCAGCGCCAATGACGCCAGCGTCAACAGCATCCTGCACGGTGGAGATCATTTCATCGGTCCACACATTCTCTTCTGCGTACTCGTTGATGGCATCTTCGTACTCACTGGTACCCATCCCGAAGAGATGGAAGCCATCACCGAACAGGCCATCATTGGTCCAGTCAGTGACCCAGCCACCGACGGTCGTCACAGAGATGAAATACACCAGAACCATGACAGCAGCGAAAATAGGCAGGGCAGCGAAGCGGTTGGTGACAACACGGTCGATCTTATCGGAAACAGTCATCCCGCTGGTCTGCTTTTTCTTGTAGCAACCCTTCAGGATAGAAGCGATGTACACATAACGCTCGTTGGTGATGATGCTTTCAGCGTCATCATCCAGCTCGGTCTCAGCGGCCTGGATATCATTCTCCACATGGTCCAGAACGGCCTTGGGAATATTCAGCTGGGCCAGCACTTTGTCGTCGCGCTCGAAAACCTTAATGGCGTACCAACGCTGCTGCTCCTCTGGCATATTGTGGACAACAGCCTCTTCAATGTGCGCCAGGGCGCGCTCAACGGGGCCAGCAAAGGTATGCTGGGGAACGGTCTTTGTGGAGGTGCAGGCAGCCACGGCAGCGTTGGCAGCGTCCATGATGCCGGTGCCCTTTAGAGCAGAGATCTCATAGACTTCACAGCCTAGCTCACGGGACAGCTCCTTGATGTCGATCTTATCGCCATTTTTCTTCACCACGTCCATCATGTTCACGGCAATGACCACGGGGATGCCCAGCTCTACCAGCTGCGTGGTAAGATACAAGTTACGCTCCAGGTTGGTACCATCGATGATATTCAGAATGGCGTCGGGGCGCTCCCCGATCAGATAGTTCCGGGCCACGACCTCTTCCAGGGTGTAGGGGGACAGAGAATAAATGCCAGGCAAGTCCATGACGATGACGTTCTTGTGTCCCTTCAGCTTGCCTTCCTTCTTCTCCACCGTAACACCGGGCCAGTTACCGACGAACTGGTTGGAGCCAGTCAGGGCGTTGAACAACGTGGTTTTACCACAGTTAGGATTGCCCGCCAGAGCAATCTTCAACTCTCTCTCCATGTCTTCTCTCCTTTGTTCCAAATTCTGCACAAGTTAGGCTTTCCTAATTAGTATCCCCTAACCTGTAGGGCGGAAAAAAGCGGGAAAAATCTTCCCACTGTTTCTTGCTGCGAATCGCGTGTTACTCGACCTCGATCATCTCTGCATCTGCCTTCCGCAGAGACAACTCATAGCCACGGACTGTGATCTCGATAGGATCTCCCAGGGGTGCGACCTTACGAACAAAGATCTCGGCGCCCTTGGTGATACCCATGTCCATGATCCGGCGTTTCACAGCGCCCTCGCCATGGAGCTTGACTACCCGCACGGTAGAACCGATTTTTACCTGCTTCAGCGTGTTCATATCTCTTCGCCTCCTTTACACCATGATTTTCCCGGCCATCTCGCGACTGATAGCAATACGGGATTCCTTTACGTTGACAATGAGGTTTCCACCAATGGCAGAAACGACAGTAACCTCTCCCCCGACAACAAAGCCAAGGTCTTCCAGGTGCTTTTTTACCTCAGGGTTGCCACTTACCTTGCGGATCGTGTTCGTTTCTCCCGCTGCGGCTAAAATCAACGGCATCATTGCGTCCACCTCCTGTTTCGTAAAAGTCTTGTAAAACACCTCGTCGGCAGCACGAATTACTTACATTAAAAAGAATCTTAGCGCTCGCTAACCAGTGATATATTACAGCCTTGTTACTAAGTTGTCAATTATAAATTTTGCAGGCTTTCACTTTTTGTGTCTTTTGACAAAACATTTGCACAGGCTAATCGTTAGTGTATGCAAACTCACGAAATCTAACACTAACCCCTCCTATGTGTGCCTCTTGAAAATGAGCCTGAATTATGGTATTTTATTAGTAATATACCACCTAGTGGAGTGGAAAGGACGGTCCAACTATGCATTTACAAGAATCCGGAGAGATGTATCTGGAAACCATCCTCGTTCTTTCAAAGACCGGCAAATATGTGCGTTCTGTAGATGTGAGCGAATATATGGGGTTTTCCAAGCCCAGTGTCAGCCGTGCCATCGGCCTGCTGAAGACCGGCGGCTATGTGACCATGGATAAAAGCGGTCACCTAGAGCTGACCGATGCAGGACGGGCAGTGGCCGAAAACATCTATGAAAAGCACACCATGCTCACCCGCTTCTTAGTCAGCCTGGGTGTGGATGAAAACACTGCCGCAGAGGACGCCTGTAAGATGGAGCATGTCATTAGTGACACCTCCTTTAAGGCGATCAAAAAATACGCAGGCATGGAGTGATCTCGTTGCTGTCTCCGCCTGTTCCAGAGCACAAAAAAGCTGGAAGACCTAGGGGATCTCCCCATAGGCTTTCCAGCTTTTTCTCATGTTATATTGTCCTTCTGCTCAGCTTACTGAATCCTAGTAACAGGATAGTCCTGAGCTTCCACAGCCTGCTTCAACGTATCGTTGGGCACATCCGCAGAGAGCGTAACAACAGCGGTCCCCTTCTCGTGGCTGACCTGAGCCTGGGTCACGTTCTCTAACGCTTCCAGGGCCTTTTTCACACGGGCCTCACAGTGGGTACACATCATGCCTTCGATGGTCAGCGTCTTTTCCATAATTTCTTGCTCCTTTTTTGGTTGTATTTTTGCAGTTTCCAAGGAAATGGAAACAAGGTCACGTTTTTTATCCCGGCTGGCATCATGCAGCTTAAAGAGATTCAGCCGTAGGGCGTTGGTCACAACGCAGAAGCTGGACAGGCTCATAGCAGCTGCACCGAACATGGGATTTAAGGTCAGGCCCAAAGGGATAAACACGCCGGCGGCCAACGGGATCCCGATGGTGTTGTAAATAAAGGCCCAAAATAGATTCTGATGAATGTTTCGCAGCGTCACCCGGCTGAGCCGAATGGCGGCGGGTACATCGCTCAGGCGACTTTTCATCAAGACCACATCTGCTGCGTTGATAGCCACATCCGTTCCAGCACCAATGGCAATGCCCAAATCAGCCCGTGTCAAGGCGGGGGCATCATTGATGCCATCACCCACCATGGCCACTTTGCCATGCTCCTTGAGCTTACGGATAACCGCCTCTTTTCCGTCCGGCAGGACCCCAGCGACCACATGATCAACGCCGGCCTGCTTCGCGATGGCCTGGGCCGTACGCTCGTTATCACCAGTGAGCATGACCACTTGGATGCCCATGTTCCGCAGCTCTTGGATCGCCTGCGGACTGTCTTCCTTGATGACATCCGCCACGGCGATGATGCCAAGCAGTTGCTTTCCCTGCGCAAAGAAGAGGGGCGTCTTGCCAGCTTGAGCCAAGTTTTCTGCCGCTTCCTGCATTTGTTTTGGGACAGTCAGTTTTCGAGAAATAAATGCGTAATTTCCTCCGTAAAGCATTTTACCTTTACTATTTGCAACCAAGCCATTTCCAGCCAACGCCTGAAAGTCTGTAGCTTCTCCTGGTGTGATTTGTTTTTCCTCTCCGCACTGCAATATAGCGCGAGCAAGAGGATGTTCACTCTTCTGTTCCAAAGAAACTGCAAGGCAAAGCAAGTCTTTTTCCTTTACATCGCTTGCAGGTAGAATATCTGTCACCTTTGGCTCTCCAGCCGTGATGGTCCCAGTCTTGTCCAAAGCAACGATCTGCGTCCGTCCAGCGTTTTCCAGGGAAACAGCATTTTTAAAAAGGATGCCGTTCTTGGCCCCCATGCCATTGCCCACCATGATCGCTACCGGCGTCGCCAGACCCAGCGCACAGGGACAAGAGATCACCAACACAGAGATCCCCCGTGCCAGCGAAAAGCCCACATCATGGCCCAACAGGAGCCAGACTGCCGTCGTAATGGCAGCAATGGTGATGACTACCGGCACAAACACACCGGAAACTTTGTCCGCGATCTTGGCGATGGGTGCCTTCGTGGCCGCTGCATCGCTGACCATCTGAATGATCTGGGAAAGAGTCGTATCCTCCCCTACGCGGGTGGCCCGGCAGTGGAGGAAGCCGGACTGATTCAACGTAGCCGCAGAGACACTATCTCCCGCTTCTTTATCCACAGGGATGCTCTCGCCGGTCAGCGCAGATTCGTTGACTGCACTGCTCCCCTCTTCGACCACACCGTCGACAGGGATATTCTCGCCGGGACGGACCACGAAGATGTCTCCGGCCTGAACCTGCTCGATGGGGACTTTCACTTCCTGACCGTTCCGTAACAGTGTGGCAGTTTTAGGTGCCAGCTTCATCAGCCCTTTCAGGGCATCGGTGGTCTTGCCCTTGGCGCGAGCTTCCAGCATTTTTCCTACTGTGATGAGCGTTAAGATCATAGCAGCGGACTCAAAGTAGAAGTCCATCATATACTTCATAACTCCAGAAAAATCTCCAGCTACCTGAGCGGCAGTCATGGCAAAGAGTGCATAGGTGCTGTATCCAAAGGCCGCCGTAGCGCCAAGCGCCACCAGAGTATCCATATTGGGGGCCCGGTGGAACAGACTGGTAAAGCCGCTAATAAAAAACTTTTGGTTGATGACCATAACAATGATCGTCAGCAGCATTTGGGTCAGCCCCATGGCCACATGGTTTCCTTCATAAAAAGACGGTAGCGGCCACCCCCACATCATGTGACCCATGGAGAAATACATCAACATGACCAGGAAGATCAACGATGCGATCAGGCGCCGTTTCAAAATTGGCGTCTCATGGTCGACCAAAGCCTCCTCGGCCTCTGCTGTTGTGGGAGCTTTTGCCCCACCGCTTTTTTGAGATGCTCCATATCCGGCGCGTTCCACAGCCTGAATGATCTCCTGAGGAGACGCTGTTCCTTCTACTCCCATAGAGTTGGTCAACAAGCTCACAGAACAAGCTGTGACACCTGGTACTTTTGACACTGCTTTTTCTACTCTAGCACTGCAGGCAGCACAACTCATGCCTGTAACACTATATTGTTCCATCCCATCAACCCCTTTTCTCTGTTTTTGCACTTTGGCATTTGGGATCATTTCATCAGTTTTTGCAAGGTCAGGACCAGTTCGTCAATCACCTCATCTCTCCCAGCCCGGATATCGCTGACCACACAAGTGCGAATATGGCTGGCCAGCAGATCCCGGTTGAACGCATTCATCGCAGCGGTGACCGCAGCAGATTGGACTAAGATATCGGGACAATAGGCGTCTTTTTCCACCATGCCACGAATACCTCGGATCTGGCCCTCAATACGACTGAGACGATTGAGGAGCTTTTTGACCTCATCCGGCGACCGCTCCTTGGTCTTGTGGCAGCAACAGCAGTTGTTTTCTTCCACAGTACTTCCCTCCCAGTTTCAAATACCCCCAAGGGGTATTTTTACAATATACCCCCCACGGGTATTTGTCAAGAGGGTCTTTACAAAAAGCTTGTGCCGAAACGGGAAAAGAATCCACGGAAAAGTTTTCATTGACGGAAGTTGGGTTTTCGTGTATACTGATACGGTATTCAAATGAATATCTACGGAGACGTATCGAAGTGGTCATAACGAGAACGACTCGAAATCGTTTGATCCGCAAGGGTCCGTGGGTTCGAATCCCACCGTCTCCGCCAAACGAAAAACCGTTGAGTTTCAAGGATTTCCTTTGACTCTCAACGGTTTTTTGCGTGATGAAGGGGCCAGGTTCATCACCTGACCCCAACTTTTATTATCCTTTTCCCAATGCTGCGCTCTTTTCGTAGGCAGCAATCACAGCGTCCATCATCGCTGCCCGGACAGAACGTTGTTCCAAAGTACGTACCCCCTGAATGGTACTGCCGCCTGGACTACACACCTCATTTTTTAGCTGCTCTGGATGCTTTCCTGTCTCCATAACCATCTGAGCAGAACCAAGCAAGGTTTGTGCTGCCAGTTGAAGGGCATCTGCCCTGGGCAAACCACAGGCCACGCCGCCATCTGCCATAGCATCTATCAGCAAGTATGCAAAGGCTGGGCCGCAACCGGAAATCGCGGTCCCTGCATCAATGAATGACTCCGAAAGATGGACCAGACGGCCGGACTGGGCCAGCAGTTCCAAGAATGCCGTCTCATCCTCTGGCTGGACACCGTTTCCGTAGTCGTACAAGATTACTCCCTGGCCCACTGAGACCGGTGTATTTGGCATGATGCGGATAACAGGGCAGGTCCCTCCCGCCATTTCTTCTAATTGGGAAATGGTTAGGCCAGCAGCCATAGAGACAAGAATAGGTTTCGTTTCCCGCGCAGCTAAGACAGGTTGAAGCTCTTGTAAAACATCAGACATCAAATGGGGCTTTACACCCAAGAACAGGAATCGGCTCTTTTCTGCTGCCTCCGCGTTGCTTCCCCAAGAAAAGGAAAGTTGCTCCGCCAGTTTTTGGGCACGCTGTGGCGTCCGATTCGCTAAAATTCCGTTGTGGGTCACTTGGCTGACAGTGCGGGCTACTGCACTGCCCATATTGCCACAGCCGATCAGGCCAAAGGTATAGTTCATAAAAACCTCCTAAAATGGTAGACAGTTGGAAGGGATCGATTTGATTTTACCACAGTACAAAACCACAAACAAGGGAAGTCAAGGCATATAGAGGCAAAAAATCCCGTCAGAATGGAAAAAGCAGCAAGGGAAAGAGGAAGCCCTTTTGTCTCTCCCACCAAGGTTTGTGAAACCAAGAAGAATGACTCTTGCGTCTACGGAAAAGGTGGGGTAAAATTTAAAAGTACAGACAAAGGAGGCTTACCAAAGATGGATCAAAAAACCTTGCAAGAGATCACTCTGATTGACCGTACCGGAACCAACAGCACCAAGTGGGATGATCTCCGCGCCTCCTTTGGCGAGGATGGCTTGTTACCCGTTTGGGTCGCAGACATGGACTTCAAAACGCCACTGTGTGTGCGCCAAGCCCTTCACGAAGCAGTAGACCAGGGGGCGTTTGGCTATTATAAAATTCCGGAAACTTATCATCAGAGCATTTTAACCTGGGAGGAAACACGGCACGATGCCCACTGGAAGGAGTCTTGGCTTAGAACAACGTCTGGTGTAGTTACAGGATTGTTTCACGTACTTTCTGCAATTACACAACCTGGAGATGCTGTTTTAGTCCAGACACCAGTGTACTATCCCTTTTATCGCGTCATCGGTCATACCGGTCGTCGAGCCGTGTATAGTCCACTACGCGAAGAGAATGGTGTGTATACGCCTGATTTGGAAGATCTGGAACAGAAAATCACAAGGGAACATGTAAAAGTATTTTTGCTCTGCTCCCCACATAATCCGGTTGGTCGTGTCTGGACAGAAGATGAACTGCGTGCTATGTTGAGCATCTGTCGCCGTCATGAGGTACAGGTCATCTCGGATGAGATTCACCATGATATTCTCATGCCAGGTCATCGCCATATCCCTGCCGTTAGCTTGTGGTCTGGTCCAAATCCACCGATTACTTTCTTTTCTGCCAGCAAAACATTTAACTTAGCCGGCATGAAAAACTCGATCCTGGCGATCCCACAGAAGGAAACACGCACAAAATTTGATGCTTTTGAACGCTCTCTCGGTACGAGCTCTAGCAGCACCTTGGATTACGTGGCAGTGACGGCCGCATTTACCAGTGGGGCTGATTGGTTGGATGGTGTATTGGCAGAGATTTTTGCCAACTACCAAAGTGTAAAGACGATTCTTTCTGATTTCCCTCAAGTAACAATTTCTCCTCTGGAAGGTACCTACCTTCTGTGGATCGATTTAGGAAAAGTCGTTCGTCGGGAAAACTTGCATCACTTCGTTCAATCAGACTGTGGCTTGGCACCGGACTATGGTCATTGGTTTTTCCCTGAGGGAGTGCGGGATGATACACATATCCGTCTAAATTTAGCAGCTCCCCAAGCTACAATCAAAAAAGCCGCACAGCAACTGGCTGATGGTATTCGCAAAAAATTGGCCGAAGCCTAATCAACATGTTATCCCTATCCCGGTAGGATAGACACCGGAAAAAATATGCATACCAAAAGAAAGGAAGCTCACAGCATGGAATTTCTACACACTGACAAAGCGCCGGCTGCGATTGGCCCCTATTCTCAGGCCGTCGAAACCAATGGGTTCGTCTTCACCTCTGGCCAGCTGGGAATCATCCCCGATACGGGTGCCCTGGCCCACAGCATGGCCGCTCAGACTGTTCAGGCACTGGAAAATGTCGTCTCTGTCTTGAAGTCTGCCGACCTGGCACTGACTAACGTGGTAAAGATCACCTGTTTCCTGAAAAACATGGAGGATTTCTCTCTGTTCAATGAGATCTATTCTCAGTATTTCAAAGACCATAAGCCTGCTCGCTCCTGCTTCGCAGTAGCTCAGCTGCCTAAGGATGCTTTGGTCGAGATCGAGGTTATTGCTACTCGATAACGGTCACACAGCCCTTTTGAAAACATGTGGAGAACGGTATGGAAAAGATGTCCATACCGTTCTTTTTCCAATTGACATTCAGAGCACATAGGTACATGATAGGCAGTAATAAAACTCCGAAGTTTCCACTCAGTTTTATTAAAGAAAGGAGCTCTCCTTTGATCGAAGATTATATTACCTCTCGTTTAGAGCCACAGATTCTTTATTATGAAAAACGCAGTGCCCTATTTCGTCGAGAACACAATGCACTGTCGATTCTCACGCTGTTTCTTATGGCGTCTATCCCATTTCTCACGCTTTTGCTGGAACTTTCCTCTGGTGTTCGGTTCGCTATTGCAGCAGTGGGAATCGCTACATCCATACTATCTGCGATTCTTTATTTCCACAACGCAAGAGAGCTATGGAAATCGTACCAGGAGACAGCACAAGCTTTATATGCTGAAAAAAATATCTTTATAGCGCAGGTGCTTATCAAACTTTCGATTCACAAGCAGAAAAGGATGCACGTTTTGTAGAGACTTGCGAAGCAATTATCAGCAGAATAGAGCAATAAATCGTCAGGATCAAGCAGCTCCGGTAGGTTTTGGTATGGCGTAATCTGCATACTAAGTACAACCATTTTTGACGGAAGCCAGCAACGAAATTTCATAATCTTAAAAATTCCTGGATGAAAAACTTGTTTTTTGGCAAAGTCGACAGAGTTTTACAAATCTCAGAGAATTGGTTGACAAATGGCCTGGTCAGTTCTATAATACGCCCATAAAGGCAAAGGCGTCTTTTCAGTGATTTCTGAAGAGGCGCCTCTGCCTTTATTTTTAGTTTTACGTGAAAAGAAAGGGTGTTTTACCATGGCAACTGTACCAGAATATTTTGGAAGTTTGGTCTTCGATGACAGAGTAATGAAAGCCAATCTGCCCGCAAAGGTCTACGCTTCCCTGCGCAAGACCATCGACGAAGGCAAGACGTTGGATCTCAGCGTGGCCAACGCAGTGGCATCCGCCATGAAGGACTGGGCAGTGGCCAATGGCGCGACCCATTTTACGCATTGGTTCCAGCCCCTGACCGGTGTCACAGCTGAGAAGCACGACAGCTTTATCGCACCTTCCCCTGACGGAGGGGTCATCATGGAGTTCTCTGGAAAGGAACTTATCCGCGGTGAACCGGATGCCTCTTCTTTCCCCTCCGGTGGCTTGCGGGCAACATTTGAGGCCAGAGGCTACACCGCTTGGGACCCCACATCCTATGCCTTTATTAAAGAAAAGAGCCTGTGTATTCCCACTGCATTCTGCTCCTACGGTGGTGAAGCATTGGATAAGAAAGCTCCCCTGCTGCGGTCTATGGAAGCCCTGAACAAACAGGCACTGCGTATTCTGCGGCTGTTCGGTAACACCAAAGCTAAGTATGTCCACACCTCTGTGGGGCCTGAGCAAGAGTACTTCTTGGTAGACGCCAAGATGTATGCGCAGCGCCGGGATTTGCGTTTCACTGGCCGTACCCTGTTTGGAGCCAAGCCTCCCAAAGGACAGGAGATGGACGACCATTACTTCGGCTCGATCAAGCCTCGTGTTGCCGCCTATATGGCTGATCTGAACGAGCATCTCTGGAAGCTTGGTATTTTAGCAAAAACGCAGCACAACGAAGTTGCACCTGCACAGCATGAGCTGGCCCCCATTTACACGACCACCAATGTAGCCGCCGACCACAACCAGCTGACCATGGAGATCATGCAGAAAGTTGCTTTGAAACACGGCTTAGTGTGTCTGCTCCATGAAAAACCCTTCGTAGGAGTCAATGGCAGTGGCAAGCATAACAACTGGTCTTTGGCAACTGACACCAATGTAAATCTACTCTCTCCCGGTGAGACGCCCTATGAAAACGCACAATTCCTTCTGTTCCTCTGTGCTGTCATTCAGGCAGTCGATGATTACCAGGATCTGCTGCGAATTGCGGTAGCATCTGCCGGAAACGACCATCGTTTGGGTGCCAATGAAGCACCACCTGCTGTGGTTTCCATCTTCCTGGGTGATGAACTGAACGCTGTTCTGGAAGCACTAGAAACCGATACACCCTATGAGGGGATCGAAAAAATTCAGATGAAACTCGGCGTTGATGTCTTACCCAAATTCAGCCGGGACACGACCGATCGGAACCGCACCTCCCCCTTTGCCTTTACAGGCAATAAATTTGAGTTCCGTATGGTTGGTTCCTCGGACAGTATTTCTTGCACCAACATTATGTTGAACAGTGCTGTTGCAGAAAGCTTGAAAGTTTATGCAGACAAGCTGGAATCCAGCAAAAATTTCGACGTCACGCTTCACGACCTGCTCCAGACAACGATTCGGGAACACAAGCGTATCATCTTCAATGGCAACGGTTATGATGATGCCTGGATCCAGGAAGCAACAGAAAAAAGAGGTCTGCTGAACTATCGCACTACGCCTGACTGCCTGCCTCATCTGCTGGATGAGAAAAACGTAAAGATGCTAACGGGACAAGGTGTCTTTACAGAGGCAGAATTGAAGTCTCGGCTTGAGATTTCTTTGGAGAACTACTGCAAAACGATCGTCATCGAAGCCAACACCATGGTCAGCATGGCTAGAACGGAAATCGCTCCCGCCATTGAAGCTTATCTCACGGAGATTGCAAAGGCAGCGATGACCAAAAAAGAACTAGACCCTACGTTGCCTCGTACTTATGAAACGGAACTGATCCAAAAGCTCTCTACTCTTACTGTGCAGATCGCCGCACGCACAGACGAATTGGAGCAGGCTGTTTTGGACCTGGAGCAGGCTGAGTCCATGGAACAGGAAGCCTATGCTATCCGCGACAGCATCCTGCCCAAAATGTGCCAGCTGCGTCTTCCCTGTGATGAAGCGGAAACTCTGACGGCTAGAAAGTACTGGCCCTTCCCCACCTATGGCGATTTGCTGTTTGGTGTAAACTAACCATTTATTTTCCCCCTTCCACAGAAAGTGGAAGGGGGAAAGAAATTTTTAACCTTTGAGCAAATGGAGGTATTCACGATGTGTTCGATTATGGGATATTGCGGCCCGGATTTTGACCTGGCCATGTTTGAAGAAGGTTTCTCCCGTACAAAATCTCGAGGCCCAGATGACAGCCGGATCATCAATACAGGGGATGGCCTTCTGGGATTTCATCGACTGGCGATCATGGGACTGACACCTCTTGGAATGCAGCCTTTTCATTTGGATGGCAGCTATGTGGTGTGCAACGGTGAAATTTATGGCTTTGAGCAGCTAAAAAAAGAGCTGGAACCAAAGTATACCTTTCAAAGCGATTCCGACTGTGAGATCTTGCTTCCTCTTTACAAAGAGTACGGCGTAGACATGTTCGCAAAGTTGGACGCTGAGTTTGCCTGTATTATATACGACGGCGAAGCAAAGGAGTACATCGCCGCCAGGGACCCCATTGGCATCCGCCCGCTGTATTACGGATACGACTCCAATGGGGTCATCTTATTTGCCAGCGAAGCAAAGAACCTAGTTGGTCTGACCGATCAGATTTTCCCCTTTCCTCCCGGTCACTACTACAAAGGCGGAGAGTTCATCTGCTACCGGGATATTGCCAAGGTCGATCAGATCTGTCATGATGACCTGGAAACAGTATGCCATAAGATCCATGACAAGTTGGTGGCCGGTGTAGAGAAGCGTCTGGTGGCAGACGCTAAGGTGGGTTTCCTGCTCTCCGGTGGTTTAGACTCTTCCTTGGTCTGTGCCATCGCTGCCAAAAAAAGCAAAGAGCCGATCCGCACCTTTGCCATCGGTATGAGCGAAGATGCCATTGACTTGAAATATGCCAAGCAAGTCGCAGAGTATATCGGCAGTGATCACGCGGAAGTCATCATCACCAAAGAAGATGTTCTTGAGGCTCTGGAAACCGTTGTCCAGCTGCTGGGCACATTTGATATCACGACCATCCGAGCCAGCATGGGCATGTATCTGCTGTGCAAAGCCATCCATGAGACAACGGATATCCGCGTACTGTTAACCGGAGAAATTTCGGATGAGCTGTTTGGCTATAAATACACGGATTTTGCACCGGATGCCGCCGCCTTCCAGGCGGAAGCCGTGAAACGTATCCGAGAGCTACACATGTACGATGTCCTGCGGGCCGACCGCTGTATTTCTGTCAACTCACTGGAAGCACGGGTCCCCTTCGGTGATCTGGACTTCGTACAATATGTGATGTCTGTAGATCCAGAGATGAAGCTGAACAAGTACAACAAGGGCAAGTACCTCCTGCGCCATGCGTTTGAAGACGTTGATTACCTGCCCCATGAGATCCTGTGGCGGGAAAAAGCTGCGTTCTCCGATGCAGTCGGTCACTCCATGGTAGACTACTTGAAAGAATATGCCGAAGGGTGTTATACTGAAGAGGAATTCGAGGCAAAGCGTCAGAAATACACCCACGCACAGCCCTTCACAAAAGAGTCTCTTTTGTATCGGGAGCTATTTGAAAAATACTATCCCGGCCAAGGGGCCATGATCGTGGATTTCTGGATGCCCAACAAAACATGGGAAGGTTGTGACGTGGACGATCCTTCTGCCCGTGTATTGTCCAACTATGGGGAGAGTGGCGTATGAGAACAAAGTATATTTTTGTGACCGGCGGCGTTGTTTCTGGCTTAGGCAAAGGTATTGCTGCAGCCTCTTTGGGCCGCCTTCTGAAGCAAAGAGGGCTTCACGTCAGGGTCCAAAAGCTAGACCCCTACTTGAATGTCGATCCTGGTACCATGAGTCCCTATCAGCACGGAGAAGTGTTTGTCACTGATGACGGCGCTGAAACAGACCTAGACCTGGGCCACTATGAACGCTTTATTGACGAAAACCTGACCTTCAACTCTTCTGTCTCCTCTGGCAAAGTGTACTGGAACGTCCTGAATCGAGAGCGGGCAGGCGACTACCTTGGGGCGACTGTTCAAATCATTCCACACATCACCAATGAGATCAAACGCAACATCTATTCCCTAGAAGGGCCTGACACAGATGTCGCAATCGTAGAGATCGGAGGTACTGTGGGTGATATTGAGTCTCAGCCCTTCCTAGAGGCCATTCGGCAAGTGGCGGCGGAGCGTGGTCGGCAAAACGTCATGTTTGTTCATGTTTCTCTCATTGTGACCATTCCTGGCTCTGGAGAGCTGAAAAGCAAACCGACCCAGCACTCTGCAAAAGAACTGCTTAGCTTAGGGATTCAGCCAGATGTCATTCTCTGCCGCAGTGACGATCCGATCCCTCAGGACATTTTGGATAAAATCTCCTTATTTTGCAATATCCCCAGTGACCATGCGATCCCGAACTTGACAGCAGATCTACTCTATGAGGTTCCGCTGATGCTGGAGCGGGAAGGATTGGCCGACGTTGTTGTTCGTCGGTTGGGCTTGATTTGTCATGCCCCGGATTTGACAGAATGGGCAACGATGGTCCATCGAGCAAAGCATGTCCACGGCGAAGTCACGATTGCTCTAGTGGGTAAATATGTAGCGCTTCATGATGCTTATCTTTCCGTTGTAGAAGCGCTGACCCACGGTGGGATCGAAAATGATGTGAAAGTAGAAATTCGCTGGATCAACTCCGAAGACGTTACAGACGAGAATTCTGCCCAGCTCTTAGCCGGGGTCCATGGGATTTTAGTCCCCGGTGGTTTTGGAGATCGAGGGATCGAGGGAAAGATCTCCGCCATTCGTTATGCCAGAGAAAATAAGATCCCTTTCCTGGGGATCTGTCTTGGAATGCAGATGGCTGTGGTCGAGTTTGCCCGCCATGTCTGCGGTTTGACGGGAGCACATTCCTCTGAGCTAGACCCGAAGACCCCCTACCCTGTGATCGACCTGATGCCAGAGCAAGTCGGTATCACAGCCAAAGGCGGGACCATGCGGCTGGGTAGCTATCCCTGTCGCTTAAAAGAAGGGACTATGGCAGCCTCTATTTATGGGACATTGGATATTCAAGAGCGTCATCGCCACCGTTATGAGTTTAATAATGACTATCGGGATACACTCACCCAAGCAGGTCTTGTTTTATCCGGTTTGTCTCCCGATGGACATCTGGTGGAAATGATCGAACTGCCAAGTCACCCTTGGTTTGTGGCAGGGCAGTTCCATCCAGAGCTGAAAAGCCGCCCCAACCGGGCCCATCCCCTCTTCCGTGGTTTTATCCAAGCAGCAAAGCAAGCCCAAGCAGCAGAAGGAGAACAGGCATGAGTATTCATGAAGAATGTGGCGTTTTTGGTGTCATTAGTCCGCAGGTAACAGACGTAGCTCGTTTGGCCTACTATGGCTTGTATGCTCTGCAGCACCGTGGGCAGGAAAGTTGCGGTATTGTCGTGAACGATGATGGTCTTTTCGCTTCTCATAAGGATTTAGGCCTCGTCAGCGAGGTATTTCACGCAGAGGCTTTGGATCGGCTTCCCCAAGGAACTATGGCTGTTGGCCATACCCGGTATGGCACCACTGGGGGCACCAACCGAAGTAACTGTCAGCCTATTGAAGTAAATCATCAAAAAGGCCACATGGCCATTGCACACAACGGCAATCTGAGCAATGCTGCTCAGCTGCGGGATGAGCTGGAACTTTCCGGTGCTATTTTCCATACTACCAGCGATACGGAAACAATTGCTTATATCGTCACCAAAGAGCGCTTGACAGCTCCTTCCATTGAGGATGCACTCAGCGCTGCCATGAATAAGCTAGATGGGGCATACTCTTTGGTGTTGATGTCTCCACAAAAGCTCATTTGTGCCAGAGATCCCTATGGATTCCGCCCTCTTTGTTATGGAAAAACGCCGGATGGAATGTATGTCGCCGCCTCAGAAAGCTGCGCCTTGACCGCCATCGGCGCAGACTTTATTCGAGATGTCGAGCCTGGTGAAATTCTCGTTTTCAGTAAAAATGGGATCACCTCTCGGCGGGAACACTGCGGAAAAAAGCCTCATCATCGATGTATTTTTGAATACATCTACTTCTCTCGTCCGGATTCCATCGTCGATGGCATTTCTGTTCATGCAGCTCGCCTAAAAACAGGCCATATTCTGGCAGCAGAGCATCCCGTCGATGCTGACATTGTGATCGGTGCACCGGACTCCGGTTTGGATGCTGCGCTGGGGTTCAGTCAAGCCTCTGGGATCCCTTATGGGATCGGTTTGATCAAGAATAAATACATTGGCCGCACATTCATCTCTCCCGGACAAAATCAGAGAATGAATCAGGTCCGTATCAAACTCAGCGCCGTCCGCGCCAGCGTAGAAGGCAAGCGTGTGGTTTTGGTTGATGATTCTATCGTTCGCGGAACCACTAGCGGCCGTATCGTGAATCTACTCCGAGAAGCCGGTGCGAAAGAAGTTCACATGCGTGTGGCAGCTCCGCCGTTCTTAAACCCCTGCTACTATGGTACAGACATTGACAGCCAAGAGAATCTGATTGCCTGTCACCATACCGTCGAGGAAATTGCACAGATCATAGGTGCTGATTCTCTTGGCTACCTTCCTGTTGAACGATTAGGGGACCTCATTGACAGCCAGGAATATTGCAGTGCCTGTTTTGACGGACATTATCCGACTGACATCCCAACGGATACACGAAAGGACCGTTTTGAACGGAAACTATCTGAAAGCGGGAAATGATCTCATCAAATTATCCACCCAGATACCAGATAGAGCACCGTAGTACCTACCACAGGTAACACCAAAAGTGGCAAAGAAGTCCGAGCATAGTTTACTGCTTCGATTTGGGCCGCAGAGCAGGCCAAGGTCGCTTCTGCGCCGAAGAAACACAGATGGGAACCTGCTGCTGTAGCAGATATGATAGCTGCCGCAGTCAAGCCGACATCTGCACCGATCGCCTGCGCAATGGGAATGATAACAGGAAACGAAATCGCACAGATGCCCCAAAAGTTTCCCGCCGCTACAGCCAGAGCCGTTACCAATAAAAATACCGTTGCTGGCAGGAGCCAAGGAGCGATCGACGCTTTTGCCGCTCCGATCACATAATCCGGCATTCCCAAAAGGTTGTTGATGTCCCGTAGGATAAATGCGCTGGTCACGATGAACAGCACCCCGATCATATCTTGAAATCCAGACCGTACTTTATCTAAAAATTGTCCCGGAGTCATTTTACGCTGGGGAAGATACAACACAGCACAAAAAATCAAACAAGCCAGGGTCCCATATAAGATTTCGCCGGTAGCAATGGTGATGGCTGTGACCAGCACCACAGGAAGGAGAAAATTGGCGGCCCTGGCGTTTTTTTGCTCATGTTCTGTGCCATCTGCTTGTAGTTCACAGTTTTCTGTTCTCCGGTACGCTTGTTTCATCGGTCCAAAAACAGGGATGATCCCCAAACTAAACAGCAGCACACAAAGCAACTCCAGTAAAGGATAAAAGAGCAAGGGCAGCAAACCGACAAAGGTCCCGATCCCCTCTTCCGGGTTACAAACGCCTGTGGCGGCTAGCTGGCTGATCATAAAGACACCCCAGGTAGAGGTCGGCACGATGACACAAATGGAAGAAGCCGTTGCATTGCTCACATAGGCAAGCATCTCTCTGGGGATCCGGTACCGATCTGTTGCTCGCCGCATGGCATTTCCAACGGATAAGATGGACAGCCAATCATCTACAAAGACAACAATACCCAGAAGCCAAGTAGCAAACAAGGTGCGCTTTGCTCCCTTACATAATTTTTCGGCCAAATAGGTAAATCCTTGGATACCTCCGGATGCCTCAAACAGTGCAACCAAACTGCCGAAAAATCCGCATACCAGCACCAGCCAGATCCAAAGATCACTTCCCATTACGCCATACACAACATCGAGCCAAGGTTTTGCAAAACCGGCACCATACAACATCACATCACCAACCACCGTTCCTGCCAGCAAAGAAAGCGCTGTGCGTCGGGTGATCAAAACCAATGCGATCACGACAGCTACGGGTAATAAACTCGCAAGACCATATCCGTCCATAGGTTCCCCCTCCTTCGTGTATCTTTTTTCACTATCATATAAGAAAATAGTAATAGACGTCAAGCGTTTTGTATAAAAACGTCCCATTTCCAGTTAAGTTTATCTGGAAATGGGACGTTTTCAATTTTTATAAACAAGAAGTTACCTTATCGTGTGCTCTTGTCGTAAGGGATACCCTCTGCCTTCGGCGCACGAGAGTTCTTCGACGTAAAGGCCAACACGATCAGTGTAATGAGATACGGCAGCATCCGGTAGAAGTGGGCGCTGATGCCCAGGTCGGCCAAGAGATAGACACCGTCCCTATTGATATCGATGCTGGAGTAACTAGCAGCCACACACTTGAACAGGCCAAATAGCAGGGAGGCTCCGGCAATATTCAAGGGTTTCCAGTTTCCGAAGATCATGACCGCTAAGGCCAAGAAACCGAAGCCGGCCACATCGCCGTTTGCCGTGCAGTTTGCCGTGGTCAGGGAGTAGACAAAGCCACCCATGCCTGCCAGCGCACCGGAAATAGTCGTACCTGCGTAGCGCATTTTATAAACGTTGATCCCTAAAGAATCCGCTGCCTGCGGATTTTCGCCGCACGCCCGCAGACGCAAGCCGAAGCGCGTCTTATACAGCAGGATGGACAAAACGATGAAAAGCAGGATACAGATATACGTGGCCAGATAGGTCCGGTTGATAAATGTTTCGCCTAAAGGCCCCATACTCTCCATTCGGCCGTAACCAAACATGGTCTTTTTAATCATAAACCAGCTGGCGGAGTCGCCATCTGCCATCTGCAAGGTGTTCTGATTGGCGATCATGCGGATCAGGAAGAGAACCAGAGCCGGAGCCATCAGGTTCAGCGCTGTACCGCCGATGGTTTGGTCTGCCCGTAAGTTGATGGAGGCAAAGGAGAGCAGCAGGGAAAAAATGGCCCCCATCATCGCCGCAATGACCATCGCCATCAGCTCCAAGCCCTGTAAGGTCGCATAGTCCCCGGCGGCTTTAGCCGCAGCAAAGACTTCAGAGCCTTGCATGGTCCGCACGAATAGCACACCGATAAATGCACCAAAGATCATGATACCTTCCAAAGCCAGGTTGATGATACCGCTTCGCTCAGCAAATACACCGGCCAGCGCAACGATCATCAGGGGAACGGCATAGATCAAAGTTTGCTGAATCAGAAATGTCATGCCTTATCCCCTCCTTTCTCCGGTTCCACAGCTGGTCCGCTGTCTACCGGTGGCAGGTTGGTCTGCTTACTGTCTGGGGCAACGGGAGCGTTCTTCTTTTTCCGGCCGCTGATCAATGCCTTAATGACCAGAGAGAATGCACTCAGATACACAATCACGGCAATGATCACATCTGTAATATACTCGTTGTATGCAGTCAGGTTGGTCAGCTGCAGACCGGAAATATCCAGCATGGACATAAAACAGCCCGTAAAGATAACGCCAATGGGGTTGTTGGCCGCCAGCAGAGCAACTGGGATGCCATTAAAGCCTGTATCCGGCAGAGACTGATACGTAGACCAATAAAACTCTGTGTTTCCGGACAAATAATACAGAGACGCACCGGCAGCCGCCAAAGCACCGGCAATGGCCATTGACAGCACAATGTTTCGTTTATCTTGAATTCCCGCATAGCGAGCTGCATGACGGTTTGCACCACATGCCTTGAGCTGATAGCCCAAAGTCGTCTTGTTCATCAAAATAAACATAGCAACTGCAAACAAAATGGCAATGATGATCCCCATGTTTACCTGAGAGTTTGGGAAAATTTTATCCAGCCCCATCTTAGGGGTTGCAACACCGTTAAACGTAGTTTTGTAGATATAACCTGATTTGGTGTTCTCCACCATATTTTTGAAGTTACTAGCGTCAAACGCCCAAGTGACTAGGTTTGCAGCCAACCAGTTCGTCATAATACAGGCTAGAACTTCGTTGATGTTCAAAAATGCCTTCAACAGGCCGGGAATCGCGCCCCAAATCGCACCAGCTAAACAGCCACCCACGAAGGCAATGATCCAGATTAAGCCAGCGGGAACAGATTCTGAGGGAATACCAAGCGCCAGCATCAGCGTAGCCATAGTACCCATTAAATACTGTCCCGGAGCACCGATGTTGAACAAGCCAGTCTTGAATGCCACCGCCACAGAAAGGCCCGTCATAATGAGCGGCGTCGCGCGGAATAGCATATTGCCTAGGTTCGTTGGATTAAAGCCAAAGGTCAGCGTACCTGCCGCGGTTCGTCCCGTGCTGAATAAGCCACCGAAAATCAAACGGATGCCTTCCCACGCACTTGCCATAGAGAGGTCTTTGCTGGTGGCAGCCACAATCAGCACTATGACACAGCCGACCGCCATACCGATAAGAATAGAGAGGATGGAAGCTAGGATGGAGCGGGCGGAATCTGTTTTTCTCCATTTGGAAAGCCAGGTTCTCATATTGCATCTCCCCCTTCCTCATCTCGCTTTGCGCCGGACATGTACAAGCCCAGCTCTTGGATATTGGTTTGTTTGGGGTCTAGCTGGCCCACGATTTGTCCATCATAGAGGACTAGGATACGGTCAGAAAGGCTCATGACCTCATCCAACTCTAAGGAGACAAGTAGCACCGCTTTTCCCTTATCCCGCTCTGCAACCAGCTGCTTGTGGATATACTCAATGGCACCAACGTCCAGGCCGCGGGTCGGCTGGACGGCAATGATCAGAGGCTTGTCCCGGTCTAATTCACGGGCAATGATCGCCTTCTGCTGGTTGCCGCCGGACATGCTTCGTGCGATGGTCACTGGCCCTTGGCCGCTTCGGACATCGTATTGCTCAATAAGAACGTTGGCATATTCTCGAATGGCATCTTTTTTCAAAAATCCAGCTTTTTCAAAACGAGTCTCTCGGAAACGCTGGAGGACCATGTTCTGCTCCAAGGTAAAGTCCAGAACTAAACCATGCTTGTGCCGATCTTCTGGAATATGACTCAAATGCTTGAGGCGCTTACGGATCGCACTGTGAGAAATCTCTTCCCCGCAAAGGTTGATCGAACCAGCAGAGCATTTTTCCAGGCCTGTCAAGCCAAAAATCAGCTCACTTTGACCATTCCCATCGATGCCTGCAATACAAACGATCTCCCCTGCACGGACCTGGAAGCTAATGTCTTGCACCGCATCTTTTTTATGCGTCTTAGAGGGTACACGCAACCCTTTTACGTCCAGGACCACTTCTCCCGGCTGTGCCGGTTCTTTGGAAACCTGCAACTGGACTGGGCGACCTACCATCATGTTGGACAGCGCTTGCTTATCCGTGTCCTTTGTTTCTACAGTGCCAACATACTTTCCCTTTCGCAGCACGGTGACACGATCGGAGACCGCCATGATCTCGTTGAGCTTATGCGAGATAAAGAGGATGGACTTTCCTTCTGCGGTCAGGTTTTTCATAATCTGCATCAACTCATCAATTTCCTGGGGCGTAAGCACAGCGGTAGGCTCGTCGAAAATTAGGATCTCATTATCCCGGTAGAGCATTTTCAGGATCTCTACTCGCTGCTGCATACCGACTGTGATGTCCTCCACCTTGGCATCCAAGTCAACTCTCAGGCCATAGCGGTCTGAAAGCTCAGAAACCTTCTGCCGGGCCTTCTTCTTCTGCAGAAAACCAAGCTTAGTGTCCTCTGCACCTAGGATGATGTTGTCTAGAACAGAGAAGACATCGATCAACTTAAAATGTTGGTGGACCATACCGATCCCAAGCGCAGTTGCGTCGTTTGGGTCTCGAATCGTAACAGGGGTTCCGTTTTTACGGATCTCCCCTTCTTCCGGCTGGTACATGCCAAACAAGACAGACATGAGCGTCGATTTACCCGCACCGTTCTCACCCAGCAGGGCATGGATCTCTCCCTTTTTTAATTGAAGGGTGATGTCATCATTGGCTTTGATGCCTGGAAACTCCTTGGTGATGTAAAGCATTTCAATCACATACTGAGAGGCGTTCTCCATTCCGTCACCTACTTTCACTCTTTTCTGACCAACACATGGCCATAACACAAGACAGTATTATACTGACTTCTTCCAAAACTTGCAAGGTTCCTGCTTAAAAATGCATAGAGAAAATTCTATCCGTTAACTTTCCCACGAATCCAGTATTTGATGCTTGCCCTATGATTTTCTAATAGGTACCCTGCGGTAATTGGGTGCGTTTTCTTCTTCGGCGCAAGAAAAGAAAATCATTATACTTTTTTAATCATTCTTTAATATCTGCTTTATTCCGACAAAAGATTTCATTGCTATACTAAGGCCATCAAAGAAATGATCCCGAATTTCCGGGATAACTTATTGTAATAGGAGGAGATACCATGCGAGTTCTGATCTTGACTGGACGTTTCGGCATGGGACATATCGCCGCAGCGCAAGCTTTACAACAGGAAATTTTGCGAGAAGATCCTACCACTGACGTTACTGTGTTGGACGTCATTGAAACCTGCCTGCCACAACTGCGCCACTTAATTTATGGCTGTTTTGACTTTACTGTGAACTATTGTTCCGGTGTTTATAATGTTCTCAACCGTGTTGCTGGCCGGTATCCCCGCGCTCCCATGCGGCGGGCGATGATCCAGAAGGTGACACAACTTCTAGCGGAACACCAATCTGATTTACTGATCTCTACCCTGCCCATGTGTTCCCAATACATTTCCGATTATAAGCAGGTCACCGGAGACCCAATTCCACTTTACACCTACATCACTGACTTGGACGCCCACAATGAATGGTTGGCTCCTGGCACAAACTGCTACTTCGTCGCCGCAGAATCGACCCGTCAGCAACTGCTTCGTCTGGGAGTGCCTGGGGATTGCATCGTTGTCAGCGGCATTCCCGTCCGAACGGCGTTTCAGCGACGTCGCCACAAAACTTTGCGCAAACAGCGAGAAGTTTTGATCATGGGTGGTGGCCTTGGACTCATTCCTCACGCAAAGTCTCTCTTTGATGCGTTGCAGGCAGAGCCGGAGGTTCATGTAACCGTCATCACAGGTAAGAATGAAACAATGCGGCGGGAATTATCCGAAGAATACCCAGACTTTACGGTGCTTGGTTTTACTGACCAAGTGGCAGATCACATGCGGCGGGCGGATCTTCTACTCACCAAGGCCGGTGGCATGACAGCCTTTGAAGCCATCCACACAGGTACCCCACTTTGCCTGCTGGACCCCTTTTTGATGCAGGAAGAAGCCAATGCAGCGTATATAGAACGCGAGGGGTTCGGTATCGTTCTACGGGATAAGGAAACCGCCATCCAGCAGATGCTGGCACTGCTTCGTAACCGGGATATGCTCAACGACATGCGTCAGCGCATGGCAGTAACACTGCGGAGCTTGGACCAAATCTCTGCCTTGGACAAGTTCTGGGAAAGAAGGCAGGCAGCATGTTGATCCCTTGGATCTTATTGGGTGCTGCCGTAGCGGCAGGAAGCTACGCCTACCTACCCTCTGCTTGGCGCAAAGCGCGGCATTGGATGCAGTGTGCAGATCGACTCCAGCCAAATGTACTTTATCTGACTTTTGATGATGGTCCCGACCCAGAAAGTACCCCCATTCTCTTAGACCTCTTAGCGAAATATCAGGTCCACGCTACTTTTTTTGTGGTGGCAAATTCAGCGCAAAAATATCCTGAGTTGATCCATCGCATGCAAGCAGAAGGTCATCATATTGGCTTTCACTCTAACGCACACCACAGTGCCTATCTAATGCCTCCTACAAAAACCAAACGAGACTTTCAGGAAGGACTTTCTGCGTTACATTCTGCTGGGGTGTCGTCCAAACTGTTTCGTCCGCCTTGGGGCGTAGTGAATTGGGAATCACTGCGACAAATTCGTAAGAACAAACTACAGACTGTCCTTTGGGATATTATGGCTCAGGATTGGCAGGCCAATATATCTGCAGAAGAGATTGCCCGCCGTCTGGACGCAAGGACCTGGCCAGGTGCCGTGATCTGCCTCCATGACGGTCGCGGCGCACCTGGGGCAACTCTTAGGACGATCCAAGCGCTCCACATTCAGCTTCCGCGTTGGAGAGAGGCCGGTTTTATTTTTCTCACATTGGAGGAATGAGCTATGGAGCGGACCGTCACTCGGCTTTCTTGGAAAAAGGGGCTTTTCTGCGCCTTTCTATTTGCAGGACTATTGGCTCTGACTGCTTTTTTATTTTTGAAAGACCAAGACCTAGGTCAATTACTTCGTGTCTTGCGGCAGACTCACGTTCCCTGGTTGATCGTCGGGGGTAGCTGCATGGTTTTCTTTTTTTGCTGTGAAGCTCTAAATATCCAACGAGGTCTCAGAATATTCGGCTCCCATGCGCCCTATCGGTCTTGTTTGCGATATGCCATCACCGGTTTTTTCTTTAGTTCTGTAACTCCGTCTGCCTCTGGCGGACAGCCCATGCAATTGTACGACATGTGCCAAGACGGACATAGTCCAGCGCATGGAACACTGGCTTTGCTGACAGAATTTTTCTCATTTCAGCTGGCCGCTGTGGCAATTGCTCTGATCAGTTTTTCCCTCTATCAAAATGAAATCCTTTCCTTGCGTCGTGAAGTGTGGCTTCTTTTTGTCGTTGGAAGCGCTTTGAATGTAGTGGTCGTTCTTTTACTAGCCGTCGCAGTCTTTTCACCGAAAATCTTACCATCGCTTTGGCGGTGGCTCATGAATTTGACCCAGAAGCTGTTTCCCCATCGAGCAGAACAGTGGCGGTGCTGGGGTGAAGTACAACTCTCAGAGCTACATCAGTGCGCAGCGCGTTATCGAAAAGAACGATCGACGCTGCTCAAGTGTTTCTGTACCTCGTTTGCTCAAGTAGCAGCCTATCACAGTATCCCCTACTGGATCGCTCTGTCTCTTGGGGTGACAGGACAAAGTCCATGGGAGATGATTGCATTGCAATCGATTCTATTTCTCTCTGTGTCATCTCTTCCGCTTCCAGGTGCAGTTGGATTGTCAGAGGGTGGATTTCTGGTTTTCTTTCGTGGTGTTTTTCCAGCAACTATGCTGTCTGCTGGAATGATGTTGAGCCGGGTGGTCAGCTTTTATTGCTTTCTGCTCTTAGCTGGCGTGTTTGTTGCCACTCGCACGGTGTATTCATTCCGAACACCACTGCACAATAACTGATGTTGATAAGTTCTACCAATATACGGCTTCGTACCATTGTGTGTAGCTCGGACGTTATGGAGGTTAAAAAATATGTATAGAATATATATTGCACTTATCATGTTCTTCCTTCAACCATTTATTTCATCTTTGTTATAGGAAATGGTTCTGTAACCTCCAGCTTATTGATGGATGCAACCCAGATGAAACGATTATAATATATGCTTGTAAAAACAGGAAGGACACAGCAGTTAAACTGGTATGTCCTTCCTGTTTTCGTATTATTGCTCGGCCCGGTACGCATCAAAGCCAGAAGAAGCGATCTGCTGGCCATCCGTAGTAATAAACAAGGCTTCTACTCCATCTAAGCTTTCTACAAGAGACATACCATCTTCCGGGCCCAGAAGGAGGCAAGTGGTAGACAATGCATCCCCCTGTGCGGAACTGTCCGAAAGGATCGTAGCGGAAGCAAGTCCTGTATCTGCCGGGAACCCGGTAAACGGGTCTAAGACGTGATGGTACCGCTTTCCCTCATAGATAAAATATCTCTCATCTATGCCAGACGTGACAATACTTTTTCCTGTTGCCTGAATCAGACCAGCCAAGGTTCCCTCTGCCTGGTTCGGGTCTTGGATGCCAACAGTGAAGCTCGTATCTTCGGTTTTGCCGCCAATCAGGAGAATATTTCGACCCAAATCTAAAATGGCGTGCTCTACGCCCTGTCCTTCCAGTAGGGCCTTTATCTGATCCGCAATATACCCTTTCGCAATTGCGCCGAGGTTGGCGATCATGCCCTCTCGGCTCAGATAAGCTTTCCCTTCTTCAATCAATAAATCATCGCTGCTGATGAGGGGGAGGACTTCATCCAATTCTTCCTGCGTAGGATAATGTCCTTGACCATCGTGAATATCCCAAAGGTCAATCAATGGACCGGCGGTGACATCAAAATGACCTTTCGACAGAGTATAATACTCCTTGGCTAGGCGAAGAACTTCTTCTGTTTCCGGCGCGATAGCCACCCATTCTTTTCCAGCCGCTTTGGACAGTTTATCCAAGTCGCTTCCCTCATGATCTACGTTGAGCAGATCCTCTAGACGGCTGATCTCCTCAAACGCTGTATCGATCGTTGTTTCGTCGGTCCAATCATATAAGGTGATCGTCACCACGGTATCCATAAGAAGTGTCGTTTTTTGAACGGTCTGCTGTTCTTTCGGGGTGCCACAGCCAGCAGTAGAAAGCAGCAGAAGTAAACTCAAACATAGCGCGATCAGTTTTCTCATGGTGGAATCTCCGTTCACAAAAATTCAGTGCATCCCATGATAACATATTCCTATCTTTGGTGCAAGCACAGAAAGACAGGCAAACTTTTCTTCCATCGTGCATAGAGTTTGAAACAGCAGGATACAGGGAGGTGGAGCATGAGGAAGCAATGTCTCACCCTGCTAGAAGGACTGATTTTGTTTTTGATGGGTGCTTCGCTATTTCTCTACCCAACCCAAAGCGCCCAGGGTGCCAGAGTAGGGGTGAATTTATGCCTGGAACTGCTGATTCCTTCCCTGTTCCCTTTTTTTGTATTGTCTTCGCTCTTTATTGCCACCGGCTTTGTGCAGATCTGCTCGAAACCAACGGAGGGCATGATGCGTCGGGTATTCGGTGTAAGTGGCCCAGGTGCCGCCGCTTTTTGTCTTGGTTTGATCGGCGGTTACCCCGCTGGGGCCAGGGCAGTTGCGCAGCTGGTGGAGCAAAGCGTTTGTTCACAAAAGGAAGCTAGGCGATTATCTCTGTTTTGTAATAACTGCGGTCCAGCTTTTTTCCTCGGTGCTGTTGGAATCGGTGTATTTGGCCAGGAAAATGTGGGGTTTCTTCTCCTCGCCGCCAATCTAGCTTCCGCAGTGAGCATCGGTATTTTTGCCAATATCTTGTTAGGGAGCACAGAGAGATCTCCGCCACAGTCCTCTTCCGCAATCAAACGGACCTCGCTGATCAATGTTTTCCCGGATTGTATACGGAGTTCGTTTTCTGCAACGCTAAACGTATGTGCGTATGTGATCCTCTTTTCCGTCATTTCAGCTCTAGCTGACCATACGGGTCTACTTCCCGCTCTGGGAGAGTTCCTAGGCGATCTTCTTCCCTATACGGATAGTGCGTTACTAAGCCGTAGCCTTTGCATAGGACTCTTAGAAATTTCTACGGGCACCGCAGCACTCCAAGGAAGCACTTCCCTCTCCGTTTCCTTGCCTCTAGCTGCCTTTCTGCTGGGGTGGGGAGGGTTCTCTGTTCACTGTCAGTCGCTGCCTTTTTGGCGGCAAGCAGGCGTGCAGATGTTGCCCTATCTAACAGCAAAACTGTTACAAGGTGTCCTCTCCGCAGCTTTTACGGTACTTGGGATGCATATCCTTCCGCTTTCTCAGCCCACCATGATGTCTGCAGAATATATCTGTCCGTTTACTCTACCCAACTGGGAAATCATCGCATTGTGGGGACTTGCCGGTATTTATTTTTTCTTCTTCCCTCAAAAAAACAGTAGAAAGGATAGCAAAGACAAGGTATAATAAATAATATAATATAAGAGGGAGGTCATCCCCATGCTATTTACCAAAAAAATCGATCCAAGCTGTGCTTATTGCCAGCGAGGCAAACCCATTACATCGGAAAAGGTGCTATGTCCCAAAAAGGGCGTCGTCACCGTAGAAACTTCCTGCGCTTCCTTTCGCTACGATCCGCTCAAACGGGTTCCGCCTCGCCCTATTCTTCCGGATTTCAGTAAGCTGAGGGACGAAGATTTCACTTTATGAAGAATACAACCTAGCCGCGTTTGCAAAAGCGTTCTGCTTTTGCAAACGCGGCTTTTCATCCGTTAATCTTCTGCGCGAATTGCCCATCGCATTTTTGTCGACTTTGCCCGCGGGTTCTGAAAACATTCCTGCGCAGAAGGGCGAACAACCTCTTTGGCTACCTCTCGAT